>JAESGX010000099.1_pt1 | contig 105983 bp, 94 predicted proteins | sample 9269801 | NCBI WGS metagenome assembly JAESGX01 (sample SAMN16773122, study PRJNA677054) | algae metagenome | isolation source: Pleurocapsa minor GSE-CHR-MK-17-07R and co-occurring heterotrophs from wet... | place: USA: Lower Calf Creek Falls, Grand Staircase Escalante National Monument, UT ... | reverse complement strand
CAGCCAGGCCCAGCTCAACGCCATCGCCCGACAACTCAACGAACGGCCCAGAAAGACCTTGCTCTATCGAACGCCAGCAGAGACCTTCGCCCAGTGTGTTGCGGCTATCAGTTGAACCCGCCGTCGAAAGCGGACATCGCTACTCGGGGGCATCCTCTCCCACCAAGATGATGCGGATGCCTCGTTCAGCGAGCTTTTCATCTTCGAAGCCGGTCATCACGCAAACGTACGCAGGGTAACTTGGGATAGCCGATGCGGATGGCTGCACCAGAAGATCGCCGCCGCGAGTCAGATGAAGAAGAGATCCGTCTGGGACGCCACATCCTTGCTCGATGCGCGTCGCCGCCTGTCGGAGTTCCAGAGCATTGACGGCGGGTTGCCCTGCGCAACCGGTAACCAATGCCGCGCAAAGAATCCAAGGCCTCATGACTTAACATCGCTCGTGTCCGGGATGTCGGCAATGGGTCGAGAGCGACGTCAGCTCATGGTGCGCAAGCGGACACTGCCATGGTGGCGAGCCGATTCCACGCGGAACGACTCACCCCGTGGTTTCGCTGTCACAGCATCGATCCACGCGGAGAACGACGATGTCGGAGACCAAGGGCAAGGGTAGCCACACGGCCAGGCGCGCCAATGCCGCGGCGGCCAGGGAGGGCGAGAGCAATCCGCGCAAGTCCTCCAAGGCACAGGCGATCCTCGGCAAGAAGGGTGGGCGATCCAGCTCGTGACGGACGATCCCGTCCAGCCCGTGTGCGTGCGCGTCATCGACCTTGAAACCGCCGGCAATGGTGCCGGCGATGTGTGCGAGATCGGCTGGCAGGACGTCGTGCAGGACGCCGACGGTCTGTGGTCGGTCAGCGAGACATCCAGAGGGGCCCGCTTCGTCAATCCCGGACGGGCAATCTCGCCGGACACCATGGCGGTCCATCATATTCTCGACGAGTGGGTGGCGGATGCGCCGTTCTGGAAGGACGTCGCACCATCCGTGCTGCGGCCCGACACCCCCGTCGTGGCACTGGCAGCGCACCGGGCCGCCTTCGAGCAGCGCTTCTGCACGCCCCGCCTGAGTGGAGGCGCGAGCTGGATCTGTACCTGGAAATGCGCCCTGCGGCTCTGGCCGGAGCTGCCGAGGTTTTCCAACCAGATGCTGCGCTACCAGCGCAGGCCCGAGGGCCTGGTCCACGAGCGGGGCCTGCCCGCGCACCGGGCCCTGCCCGATGCCTATGTGACCGCACACCACCTGCGCGACATGCTCAATGCGGTTCCAATCGCCCAACTCATCGAATGGAGCAGTCAGCCCGGTCTGCTCCCCCGCGTTCCCAACGGTGCGGATCGTGGCAAACCGTGGTCTGCCCTCTCCGACGCCGCGCTCGCGACACTGGCCCGCGATCGCGACATCGATGTGCGCTTCAGTGCTGAAACCGAGAGGGCCAGGCGCGAAGGCCAGCCCCTCGTCGCGCCGTCAAAGCCAGGCCAGCAGACGTTGATCTAGTCCTCATCCGATTGCGCGTGTCGTGGCGAAGGGCGAACGGGGCTTCACCGCGTCCACCCTCGTAATCTGTCCGCCAAGGCGTGTAATCTCGACCCTGATCTTCGCGGCCTTTCGGACCCTCAACCCGCTACTCCCGACCCTCTGGCGCACCCTAAGGTCGCGCCGAAATCGGCCCTACGTCCGTTTCTGACGCAGGCGTGTGCAAGATGATGAGGTGCCCGTCGGGCCTGGTCTTTGACAGTGTCGAACCCGTCGCCGTCCTCGCCCAGGGGCCGACGAACCGTCCTCAGCAGACAATTTTGGATTGCCGGAAAATGCCGCCTGCATTTTCCATGCGAAATGCGAGACTCTGGACCCTTCGGCCTAGCCCCGCAGCACCTTCAGCAACTGCGGATGCAGGTCGGAGTTGGTGGCCAGGATCTGCGCGCCCGTCTCCGGCCGGCCTTCGCCGTCGATGGTGGTGACGATGCCGCCGGCCTCGGTGACGAACAGGATGCCCGCCGCCACGTCCCAGGGCTGGAGATTTCGCTCATAGTAGGCATCATACCGGCCTGCAGCGACCCAGGCGAAGTCGAGCGCGGCGCTGCCCAGGCGGCGGATGCCCGCCACCCGCTGGCCCACGGCGTGGATGTCCTTGATCGACTGTGCGTGGCCGGTCTTGCCGATGAACGGAAGGCCGGTGGCGATCAGGCTTTCGGACAGGTCCTTGCGGCCCGCCACACGGATGCGCTGGTCGTTCAGATAGCAGCCCTTGCCCTTTTCGGCCCAGAACAGCTCGTTCATCACCGGGTTGTAGGTGACGCCTGCCACGATCTCGGACGTGCCGTCAGGCGCGGTGCGTTGCAGGCCCACCGTGATGGCGAAATGGGGCATGGCGTGCATGAAGTTGGTCGTGCCGTCGATCGGGTCGACGATCCACATGTGGGACTTGTCGGTCCCCTCCATCATGCCCCGCTCCTCGCCCAGGAAGCCGTAGCCGGGCCGGGCCTTCATCAGCAGCTCATACAGGGTGTCCTCGGCCCGGATGTCGGCGGCCGTGACGAAGTCGCCGGGACCCTTACGCGAGACCTGAAGATTGGCGACCTCGCCAAAGTCGCGCAGCATCGGGCGGGCGGTCTTGCGAACCGCGTCGAGCATGACGGTGACGAGTGCAGAGGCGAGGGCCATGGTCGAAATCTCCTGGTCCGCATGTCCTGAAAAGGCGTCAGCCCGGAAATACGGAGAAGTTCAGCGGCCCCGGATGGAGCCGCGTGGTCAGTGGTGTCAGTCCGCGCGGCGGACGTATTCGCCGGTCGAGGTGTCGACGACGATCTTCTCGCCCACGCCCATATAGGGCGGGATCATGATGCGGACGCCATTGTTGGCGATCGCCGGCTTGTAGGACGAAGACGCCGTCTGACCCTTCACCGTGGGTTCGGTCTCGACCACTTCCAGATTGACCTGGTCGGGCAGGGACAGGCCGATGGGGCGGTCTTCGTGGGTTTCGATGACGACCTTCATGCCTTCTTGCAGATAGGCGATGCGGTCCTCGCCGACCCACTCCTTTTGCAGTTCGACCTGCTCGTAGGTTGTGTCGTCCATGAAGACCAGGCTGTCGCCGTTGTCGAACAGGTAGGAGAAATCCTTCTGCTCCAGCGTGACGCGCTCGACCTTGTCTTCCGACCGGAAGCGCTCGTTCAGCTTGTTGCCGGTTTCCAGGTTCTTGGCCTCGACGTTGGCGAAGGCGCCGCCCTTGCCGGGCTTGACGTGGCTGGCCTTTGTCACGACCCACAGGCCGCCGTTGACCTGCAGAACCATGCCGGGCTTGATGGTGTTGCCGTTGATCTTCATCGGTGTCTCGAAGGGTTTTGGCGCAGCCCTTGTGGCGCGCACGAGCGGGCGCAGTCCGTAACGGAAGCCGGGGCTTACGGCAAGGCGCTGTCCGTCAGTGGACGGTGCGATGGTCGTCCGAAAGCTTGTCCTCGACCTTGTTCATCAGGCGGGTCGCGCCGCCGATCGGAGAGGCCATCTTGCCCGCCCCTTCATCCAGCTTGCGGGCCTCATGGGCAAACGCCGCAGCCATGCCCGCCGAGGCCATGGCCGCAGCGATCTGGAAACCGCGCCCGGCGGGGCGTGCCGCCAGCCAGATCGCATTGACCACCTGGGTCGCGGCCCACAGGGCCAGGGTGCCCGTACGACGCGGCGTCTTCGGCCCATTCCAGACCCTCACGGCGGACAAGCTAGTCGCCGAAAAGACCGCTGGCACGATCATGCTCATGGCTCCGCGAGGGCGTTCGGTGACAGGACGGGCGCCGCTGCGGATATCGGCTGCGGACAGGCGGGGCTGAAGCGCCTTGTTGGCCAAATAGGTCGCGGCCAAGGCAAAGCCCGCCGTGACCACCACACCCAGCAGGACGTGGCCGATCTCGTCCTCATTGGCGTTGACGAAGTCCAGCGCTGCGTCGCGGGCGTCTTCCACGAAATCGCCAATGTCGGTCATGCTCAGCCTCTCCAGAGTTCTTGGGCGAACAATGGACGGAACGGCTTGGCGGTTCCGCCTATCAGTTGCCGGTGGCGGACTTGTCCGGGCTGATCTCGGTCATGGCGGACTGCAGATAGTTCTGGACACCCAACTGGCGGATCAGGTGGTGCTGGTTTTCCAGGAAGTCGATGTGTTCTTCTGTGTCGTTCAGAATGCGCATCAGCAGGTCGCGGCTCACGAAATCACCGGCCGCCTCGCACTGGGCGACGGCGGAGGCACTGGTGGCACGGCTGTCGATCTCAAGCTGCAGATCGGCACCCAGGCATTCGACCGCTTCCTCGCCGATCTTCAGCTTGTGCAGATCCTGCAGGTTGGGCAGGCCGTCCAGAAAGAGGATGCGCTTGATGAGCATGTCGGCATGTTTCATCTCGCCGATCGACTCGTCGTAGATGATCTGGCCGAGGTGTTTCAGGCCCCAGCTTTCGAACATGCGGGCATGCAGGAAATACTGGTTCACGGCAGTGAGTTCGTTGGTCAGCACTGCATTGAGCGTGCGGATGATCGCGGGATCGCCCTTCATGGCCTTGCCTCTTAAGATGGGCGGGTGCGGAGCCGACGGCCCCTGGTTCATCTCGCCCGAGCAAAGCTGTTGTATCACACGAAAAGACGCTGTGATCTTTTGCGATTGCTTATCAGCACATTGATATTGCGAATGATTTTTCCGCGCAAAGCGGAGCGGTATCCGGTCGGTTTTATTCGGCCGCCATGGCGAAGGCCTGCTGCGTTTCCTGAATCATCTGACGCATCTCGCAGACGCATTTGGCGCACTGGGCCTGGCACTGATTGCGGGTGAAGATGTCGCGCGGACGGCAGGCACCGGCCTCGATGGCCAGGGCCACATCCCGTTTGCGAAGACCATTGCAGTTGCAGACGTACACTACAGGCGAAACCCGGCTGGTGATGCGAATGGTTCGCTATAGCAGGCACGTTAAGGCAAATGCAAGGCGTTCGCAGTCTGCGCGGTTGACGCAGGCCTTGTGGCAACGCACCTGCACCTTATGGCCAAAAAACCTGTCGCGATTCCGCGCCCGCCCTGTCGGCTCTATCTGATTACGCCGCCCACATTGCCGGACCTGGAGAGCTTTGTCCGGATGCTGGGTCAGGCTTTGGACGCCGGCGATGTCGCGGCCTTGCAGATCCGCCTGAAAGATGTCGAGGATACCGAGGTTCTAGTCGCCGTGCAGGCGATCCTGCCCGTGGCCCAGGCGCGGGGCGTGGCGGTGATCATGAATGACCGGCCCGATCTGGCGAAGCGATCGGGCTGCGACGGGGTGCATCTGGGACAGTCGGACACGCCGCTTGTCGAGGCGCGGCGCATCATGGGTCCAGAGGCCATGATCGGTGTCACCTGTCATGACAGCCGCGAACTGGCGATGGAGGCTGCAGAGGCCGGGGCGGATTATGTGGCGTTCGGAGCCTTCTATCCGACGGCGACCAAAGTGACGACGCACAGGCCCGAGCCGGACATCCTGACCATCTGGCAAGAGACAGTCGAGGTGCCCTGCGTCGCTATCGGTGGGATCACGCCGCAAAATGCGGGTGTCCTGGCAAGCGCCGGGGCCGATTTCGTGGCGGTGAGCAGCGCGGTCTGGGATCATCCGGAAGGCCCTGCCCGTGCTGTACGCGAGTTGAATCAGGGGCTTGCGTCGGCCCATCAGGTCTTCAGGGGATATTAGGGGACGACGGCTAAGGCTGCCGACACCTTTGCGTCCACTGGAACGGCCCGTCCATGCCCCTGAGCCGCGCGCTCGCCCCGTCTGAGAGCGTTTCGACGCCTGCGTCCGACAAGGCCGCAGCGGTAAAACGGGCCCGTGACGCAGCCAATCTGAAGCTGCGTCGTCAGACGATGGCCCCGGTCTTCACCGCCATCGCGGTGACGGTGATGGTCGTGATCTCGATCAGCTTTGCCCGGTCCGTGGGCTTGATCGCACCTTTATGGGGGGCCGCAGGCCTGGCCGTCGTTGTCTGGCTGCGGACGTCTACAGGCCGGATGTACGACCTCAGTTTCATAGGCCTGATCGCCTTGGGGATGGCGGCGGGTAACTTTTTTGGTCGGCAACGATACCCTGCATACGGCCATGTTCACCTTGGCCAATATTCTCGATGTCGGCATGGCCGTCTGGATGGCGCGGCGGTTCGCCCCGACCCTGAACCTGGCTACGGTCGAGGGGGCGACGCGCTTCTTGCTCGGGGCCTCGCTGCTGGCCCCCATTCCCGCCGCGCTGTTTTCCAGTGCCATGCTGTACCTCATGGACGGCACCAATCCGATCCAGAGTGCCCAGACCTGGTGGTTCGGTCACGCTCTGAGCATCGCCATCATCGGCAGTTTCGGCCTGTCGCTGACCAAGCGCGAGATCGTACGCCTGCGCGCGCCCGCCGTGGCGGTGGAGGCCGTCGTGCTGATGACGCTGCTGACTGTCGGCGGATGGGTCGTTTTCGTTCATCTGGATGTGCAGCTGTCGTTCCTGATCTTGCCCATCCTGTTGCTGATTGCCGTTCGGTTGCGCATGCTGGGGGTGACGGCGGCCCTATTGATCATCACGGTCTTGGCGGTCGGCGGCAGTATGAAAGGCCACGGGCCATTCACTGGCGACTTTAATCGCGCCGATCAGGCATTGATGGCTCAGTTGCTGGTCATGCTAGGCTATCTGCCGATCATGCTGGTCGCCGCCTTGCTGGAAGAGAGGGATCGCCTATCGGAGCGTGCCAAGCAGGGCCAGGTGCGGGCCGAAAAGGCCTCCGCAGCGAAATCACGTCTGCTGGCCAATGTCGCGCATGAGATCAAGAGCCCGGTCGGGGGCATCATCGGGATCGGCGAGCTGTGGCAAGGTGGACAGCTTGGCCCGGTCAATGACACCCAGACAGAGATGGCGGGCATGCTGGTGAAGACGGCGCGTCAGGTCGAGACATTGGCGCACGATCTTCTGGACGTGGCCCGGGCTGAATCAGGCGAAGTTAGTGTCGAACTTCGGCCGACCGATGTCCCGGGCGTTCTGGAGGATGTACGCAGTGCGACCGCTTTGCGGCCTGAGGCGGGTGAGCTGCGGCTGGATGTCGTCGCGGAAGGCGATGGCCTGATCGCCTTGGCGGATTCCCAACGCCTGAATCAGGTGATCACCAACCTGGCCAGCAATGCCGTCAAATACGGAGCCAGTGGCGGCAGCGTGACGTTCCGTGCTTGTCGCGTGCACGATGCGGTTCGTGTCGAGGTGATCGATCAGGGACCTGGCCTCACGCCTGAAAAACAGGCGCAACTGTTCGAGCCCTTCAACCGTCTGGGGCTCGACCGGTCGACCATTGAGGGACACGGCATCGGTCTGGCACTGGCAAAACGATTGGTCGAACTGCAGGGCGGGAGCATCGGCGTGATCTCTACGCCGGGCGAAGGTGCGACCTTCTGGATCGAACTGCCCGCCGCCTGATTATCAACAGCCAAGCTTTGCGACCTTCCGCCGCGCGACCGTACGCTCATGGACTCTGTGGCTCGACGGGTATAAAGCCGCAATTGTCGTAGGGTTATTTGAAAAGGCGATCGCCGTGGAATTCGACGCGCTTCTGCTGTCGCGGATGCAGTTTGCCTTCACCATCGCATTTCACATCCTGTTCCCGGCCTTCACGATCGGGCTGGCCGCCTTTCTGGCGGTGCTGGAGGGGCTATGGCTCTGGACCAAGCGGGACGCCTTCAAGACCCTGTATCTCTTCTGGGTGAAGATCTTCGCCCTCAGCTTCGGCATGGGCGTCGTATCGGGTGTGGTGCTGAGCTACCAGTTCGGCACCAACTGGTCTGAATTCATCCGCCTGACGGGCGGAGTGATCGGGCCATTGCTGGCGTTCGAGGTACTGACGGCCTTCTTCCTGGAGGCGTCGTTCCTGGGGGTCATGCTGTTCGGGTGGAAGAAGGTCGGGCCGAAACTGCACTTCACAGCGACGGTGCTGGTGGCAATCGGGACGACCATTTCTGCCTTCTGGATCCTGTCGGCTAACAGTTGGATGCAAACGCCCCAAGGCTTCGAGATCATGGCCGACGGCCGGTTCCAGGCCACGGACTTCTGGCAGGTGGTCTTCAACCCCAGCTTCCCCTCGCGACTGGTTCACATGCTGCTGGCGGCTTTCATGACCACGGCGCTGGTCGTGGGCGCCGCCTCGGCCTGGCGGGTGCTGAAGGAAAAGGCCGGCAGCAAGGTCTGGACCGAGAGCCGCATCGCCCTGGTCATGGCCATTGGCCTAGTGGCGGTGGTCGCGCCGCTGCAACTCGTCGTCGGCCACTGGTCCGGCGAGGTGGCGCACAAGTATCAGCCCTCCAAGACGGCGGCCATCGAAGGCTATTGGGAGACACGGGCGAACCAACCCCTGCATCTGTTCGGTATCCCTGACCGCGAGGCGCAGAAGAACCATTTCGAGGTCTCGATCCCGGGCATCGGAAACATGATCCAGAACCTGCCGAAGGATGAGGTCATCCAGGGGCTGGACGCCTGGCCACGAGAGGATCAGCCGCCGCCCTTCATTCCCTTCTTCGGCTTTCGTATCATGGTGGGGCTGGGTCTTCTGATGATCGCCCTGGGCGGCGTCGGAGCCATCCTGATCTGGCGCAAGCGCCTGTTCGAAAGCCGATGGTTCCTGCGTTTCTGCGTGGCCATGGGACCGAGCGGTTTCATCGCTGTGCTGGCTGGCTGGATGGTGACGGAGGTCGGACGCCAGCCCTGGGTCGTCTATGGCGTTCTGAAGACGCGCGATGCCGTGTCGCCGGTCACGACGGCCGAGGTGGCGACCAGTCTGACGGTCTACGTTCTTGTGTATGCGCTGGTGTTCACTGCGGGTGCTCTGTTCATCCTGCGGCTGATGGCCGAAGGACCGAAGGCTGCGCTGGCCGAGCCTGATCCGCGTCAGGACCGGGCCCCCGGCTCGGCCCTGGCCAAGGCACCCGCCGATGCCGAAGGCGGCATTCCCGGAGACGAAAGCTGATGGACCTGCCACTGATCTGGGCCGGTGTGATCGCCACGGCGGTGCTGCTGTACGTCATGCTGGACGGGTTCGATCTGGGCGTCGGCATCCTGTTTCCGTTCGCCAGTTCGACCGGCGAGCGCGACGTGATGATGAACACCATCGCGCCGGTCTGGGACGGCAACGAGACCTGGCTGGTGCTGGGAGGCGGGGGGCTGCTGGCGGCGTTTCCGTTGGCTTATTCGGTGCTGATGCCGGCGCTGTATTTGCCGGTGCTGCTTATGCTGGCCGGGCTGATCCTGCGTGGCGTGGCGTTCGAGTTCCGGTTTCGCGCAAGGAAGCGTGGTCGTAAATTCTGGACCCAGATGTTCGCGGGCGGCTCATTCCTGGCGGCGGCGGCGCAGGGGCTGATCCTGGGTGGCTTTATTCAGGGCGTGAACGTGGCCGATGAAAAGTTTGCGGGAGGGCCATTCGACTGGTTCACCCCCTATACGCTGCTGGTCTCGGCCGGGATTGTGGCGGGCTATGCCCTTTTGGGCGCGACATGGTTGATGCTGAAGACCAAGGACAATCTGCATGGCGATGCGAAGCGCTGGACGCTGATCAGCGCGGCCTGCACGGCCGGTCTGCTGGCGGCGGTCAGTATCGCCACCCTTTTCGTGCATCCGCGCATCGCCCTGCGCTGGGGTTTCGACCTGACCCAGGGGTTCGGCGTGGACTGGAGCGTTCTGGGGCCACTGTTACCGGTGCCATTACTGGGTTTGGCGGGCCTGATTTTGGTGGTCGGATCAGCGCGCCGGTCGTCGCATGTGCGGCCCTTCATCGGGACGATCATGGTCTTCCTGTCCGGGTATATGGGACTGGCGGCCAGTTTCACGCCCTACATCGTGCCTTATGCCGTGGATTTTCGGCAGGCGGCCGCGCCGGACAATGCGCTTGGTTTCATGCTGATCGGCACGGTCGCTATCGTCCCCGCCATCCTGGCCTATACCGCCTGGGTTTACTGGATATTCCGGGGCAAGATCGACGAGGATGCCGGCTATCATCATTGATCCCGTCCCCCCGCCCGCGCCGGACGAGCCGCCCGGGCCCCTTTGGAAGCGGCTGGCCTGGTTCGTGACCCTGTCCATCGTGGCCGCCGGGGTCACGGCTATGGTTGCCTATGCGCTGAGGGCCTTGCCGTTCATGGGCTGACGGGCGACATTGGCGGGATGAAAAGTATCGCTTTCGCCGTCTTAGTGCTCGCCGCCTCGCCGGCTATCGTTCACGCCCAGACAACGACGCAGGCACCAGCGCCTGCGACGCTGCGGCCTGCGGGATCACCGGACGTCACGGGCAGCCTGAATGGCGCACCGTCCCAAGCCCAGCCCTCGACCGTGGTCCGTCCCGGCGTGCTCGGGGCTCCCGTTCGGACGCCTGTTGTGTCGACACCGAACGTGATCGCAGCGCCAAGGGCCGAGGGGGCACCGCCTCCGCCGCCGATCGTGACACCGGCTCCCGCCGCCGCATCGACTACTCTTCGCCCGCCCGCGACGCCGCCTTCGTCAGCAGCCGTGCCGACTCCATCGACAGCGACACCGGCTGCCAACGCGCCCGTCCCCGCTCCGGCCGCCACGGTGCTGGACCCGGCGGCGATCGCGGCCTTGCCATTCTCCATAGACCTGCCGCCGGGCTTCCGGATCGAGACGGGACGGCCCGGTCCGAACTTCAAGATCTACACGGTCAAGCGAGGCGAGAAGTCCTTCGCCATGATCTATGCCGGACCGTCGTCGCAGTTTCCGATCTATTCGGGCGAGATGGCCGACGTCGAGGGCCGTGCCACCGTCGTCGCCAATCAGGGTGGTACCCGCCACGCCATGGAGCATCTGTTCCAGCGCGAGACCGCACCGCGTGAAATCCACGTCTGGATCATGTCTCTGGAAGGGGCCGATCAGGCTCTGGCGGAACGGATCGCCCAGACCGTGGATGCGCGCTAGGGTGGAGAACGCCTGACCGGGGTATCGGTCGGGCCCAGCCTGACACCTCGCAGCCCTGCGAACACCAGTACCTCTTGGCCCGGCGCATCGGCCCAGCGGCGCAGGGTCGATTGATAGGGCTCGTGTCGCCAGTCATGCGGGCGTGTAGGGTCGGACTCGACGATCAGGCGTGCGCCGCTTTGTTCGCTGTGCAGCACAAAGCCGGCGATCGAAGGTTTCCACGATTCGTCGAGCGCATCGGTCAGCAGCCACAGGCAGTTGAAGACGCGGCAGTCATCCGGGCGATCGGCATAGATGGCGCAGCCGCTGGTCTTGCTGAAATGGCGACACCATTTGCCTGCGGGTTTGGCCAGGGCCGTGACCCCCATCAGCTTGCAGCACAGGCCGCAGTCACCACAGGACTTGGCGATGGCCGCCGTGGTCACGTCGCCTTCGGCTCGGACCATATGGCCAGTTCGTTGCCTGCGGGGTCGCGAAAATGAAAACGCTGTCCGCCGGGGAAGTCGAAGATCGGCTTGACGATGGTTCCACCCGCCGCCGTGACGCGGGCCAGGGCCGCCTGCAGATCGGTGGCATAAAGGACGGGCAGGGGTGCCTTCAGCATGGCCTCATCGGCATCGAAGCCGCCGTCCAGCCCCTCGCTGAAGGCCGCATAGGTCGGGCCGTAGTCCTGGAACGTCCAGCCGAAGGCCGCACCATAGAAGGCCTTGATGGTCCCCGTGTCGTCAGCAGGCAGTTCGAGGTAGTCCAGCTTTCCGTCGACACGCATGCGTGATCTCCTGCTTCACAAAGAGGGCTTGCCACGACCCTGTCTTCTGCGCAAACCTGCAAATGGTTCGCAATTGCGGGAGTCGCTCATGATCATCCTGACGACCGGAGGCCCCGCGCTGGCGCGGCTGATGGCGAGCGACATGCCCCGCCGCAGTCAGGCCAGCTCGACCGCCAAGGCCACGGCCTCGCCGCCGCCGATGCACAGCGACGCCACGCCGCGCTTTCCGCCGCGCGTCTGAAGCGCACCCAGCAGGGTGGCCAGAACGCGGGCCCCCGAAGCCCCGATCGGGTGACCCAGGGCGGTCGCGCCGCCGTTGACGTTCAAGCGATCGTGGTCGATGCCCAGTTCCTGCATGGCGATCATGGGCACGACGGCGAAGGCCTCGTTGACCTCCCACAGATCGACGTCCTCGACCGACCAGCCCGCCTTCTTCAGCGCTTTCTGGATGGCGGGAACTGGGGCGGTGGTGAACAGGCCGGGCTCATGGGCATGGGCCGAATGGCTGACGATGCGGGCGACGATGGGCAAATCCAGAGCCTTGGCCACGCTCTCGCGCGTCATGACCAGGGCGGCGGCCCCGTCTGAGATGGAGGCGGAGGAGGCGGCAGTGATGGTGCCGTCCTTGGCGAAGGCGGGCTTCAGGCCGGGGATTTTCTCCGGCATGGCCTTGCCGGGCTGTTCGTCCTCGCTGATCGTCTGGGTGCCCTTGCGGGTGGTGATATCCACCGGCGTGATCTCGGCCTTGAAGGCCCCCGAGGCGATGGCGGCGCGGGCGCGCGTCAGGCTTTCGACCGCATAGGCATCCTGGGCCTCGCGCGTGAACTGATACGTCCTGGCCGTGTCCTCGGCGAACGAACCCATGGGCTTGCCGGGTGAATAGGCGTCCTCCAGCCCGTCCATCATCATGCTGTCGACGATGACGTCGTGGCCGATGCGGGCACCACCGCGGTGCTTGTTCATCAGGTAGGGCGCGCCGGTCATCGATTCCATGCCACCCGCCACGATGATGTCGGCGCTGCCTGCCATCAGGCTGTCGGAGGCCATCATGACGGCCTGCAGGCCCGAGCCGCACATCTTGTTGACCGTGGTCGCCTCGACATGCTGGCCCAGACCGGCTGCGATGGCGGCCTGGCGCGCCGGGGCCTGGCCCAGGCCGGCGGGCAGGACGCAGCCCATGTAAATCTGCTCGATCTTCTCGGGCGAGACCCCCGACCGCTCGACCGCTGCCTTGACCGCTACCGCGCCCAGATCGGTGGCCTTGGTGGTTGCGAAGGCTCCCTGGAACCCGCCCATAGGCGTGCGCGCGAAAGAGACGATGACGACGGGATCGGACATGGGGACGTGGCCTTCAGGTAAAGGATACAGATCGTGCAGGGGACGGCAGTTTGGAAACGCGCGAGGTCAGTCGGCAGCTTCGCGCGGCATGACGTCACCGACGGTGGCGCAGTTTTCGGCGCGGATCAGCTGAATGTCGCGCGGCTTGACGATCTCGTTGCAGTGGCCGCAGGCGATACGCGGCGACAGGTCGTGGCCGCAGGTCTTGTGGCGCATGGTGATGCCCGCATCTGTATCGCCATAGACGTGCTTGGCCCCCCAGGCGTGCAGGGTGACGATGACGCCGTACAAATCCTTGCCCTTGGCGGTCAGGACGTATTCGTTGCGGGGCGGACGTTCGGAATACAGGCGAGGCTCCAGCACGCCGTGCTGCACCAGCGACTTCAGCCGCGCCGCCAGGACGTTGCGGGCGACGCCCAGCCGGTCCTGCCACTGTTCAAAGCGGCTGATACCGTTGAAGGCGTCGCGGATGACCAGCAGGGTCCAGGGGTCGCCGATGACCTCAAGCGTCGCGGCGATCGAACAGCTCTGGCGTGAATAGTCGGCGGTGCGTCCCATACGGGTGAAAGTGACCCTGCGTCAGGGGTTTGGCAAGAGGGTTGCCAATCGGAACGGACGGAGTAAGTTGCTTTTGGCTATGGACATATCGCCTCACCTGCGCGACGCGTCCTGATCCCCTCGACCTCCGGGCGGAAGACACCCGCGTCTTCCGCCCGTCTTTTTGAAGCGACCTATGACCCAACAGACCCTGGATCAGGCCCTGACCTTGACGGACAATGGCGCGGGCAGCCTGATAGCCGATCTGACCACCGGTTTCTCCAACGCACCGCGGAGCTGGCCGGGCGAGAAGGGCGCGCCGTTCGGCGGTCTGATGAGCGCCCTGGCGGTGAAGGCTCCGCGACAGGGGCTGGAGATCGTTCAGCCGCTGCGGACAGTGTCGGTGCAGTTCCTGATCGGTGCGCGGTTCGAGCCCTTGACCCTGACCAGCGAGAAGCTGAGGGGTGGGCGATCGGCGGTCTACACCTCGGTCAGGGCCGGGCAGGGGGATCGGCTGGCGATGAGTGCCCAAGTGACGTTTGGCAGTGCAGGCGACGGGCCGGAGGTGCGTGCCGCCACCATCGTACCGCCACCGCTGGAGGACCAACCACTGACGCCGATGGGCGACGGGTTCGCGCCGCATTTCTTGCGCCATGTGGAGCACCGGTTTGTCGGGGGCATCCAGCTGTTCGGACGCAACACCAGCGACCGGATGGGCGTCTGGATGCGGACGGTGGACGGCCAGCCTCTGGACGAGGCGCGGCTGGCGTTCCTGCTGGACGCGACTTTCCCGGTCTACTGGACCATGCTGCCGCCACCGCCTGCCGTCTCGGCCACGGCCGACCTGCGCTATGACTTCTTCGGCCCGGTGCCCGAGGATGCGGCCCCGGACGGCTGGACCTATTTCGAGTTCGTGTCGCGCGATAGCCATGCCGGCTGGACGGTCGAAGATGCTACCGCCTGGGCCCAGGACGGGCGTCCGCTGGCCGTAGGGCGGCAGCTGCGCAAGGTGATGGCGACGCGGGCAGTCTAGCCTTTCAGCAAGGCTTCAAGATGCGACAGCCAGCGCCGGCCCAGGCGCAGGGCCTCTCCCGGTGAGCTGGTCTGGACCGGTAGGGTGGCGTCCCACAGGGCCAGCTCGAACTCCGGGTGGCGAGCATCGTCGAACAGCAGGCGCAGGGTGACCTGTTCAGCATCGGGTGCCAGGATGTCGAGAGACTTGCGGGTCTCGCCGCGTCGCACGCGGGCCACGACGTGCCCGTCGACGATGATCTCGCCGCCCTCGATTTCGTGGAAGTCGTAGACCAGGCCCGACCCGCCGCGATTCCACAGCACGCTGACCTGGGCACCGTCGAAGTCCAGACCGGCGGCGCGCCCCTCGGCGGGAGAATAGGCCTCAGCCTCGGGCGGTGCCCCCAGCGACTTCAGCAGGGCACGCTTCATGCGGCGCAGGGGCTCCATCCACCAGGCCAGGACGAGGGCGCCGGTCGTCAAGGCCGCAGCCGCCAGCGCCACCAGCAGCACCAGGCGCAGGGCCTCGGCCATGCTCAGTCCTCCAGCTCGACGACGACGGGAACGTGGTCGCTGGGTTTGTCCATGTCGCGGGCGTCACGGTGGGTCTCAATCCCCCGAAACCGGTCGGCGGCCTGGGGCGAGAGCAGGTGGAAGTCGATGCGGATGCCGTTGTCGCGCTGCCAGGCCCCGGCCTGATAGTCCCAGAAGGTAAAGGTGCCGGGCGGCTGCTGGCCCAGTTCGCCGGCTTCGGACAGACCCAGATGCTTCAGGGCGCGGAAGGCAGTCTTGCTTTGGGGTTGGTAGAGGGCGTCGTTGATCCAGGCCGACGGGGTCTTCGCATCGTCCGGCGTGGGAATGACATTGTAGTCACCGCACAGGATGAAGGCTTCTTCCTGAGCCAGCAGGTCGCGAGCATGGGCGTGGAGACGGTCCATCCACGACAGCTTGTAGGCGAATTTTTCGGTGCCGATCGGATTGCCGTTGGGCAGATACAGGCCGCCGACGCGGACAGGGCGCGGGGCCTCGATCAGGGCTTCGATATAGCGGGCCTGTTCGAAGTCGGCCTCGACGCCGGAGGTGTCGCTGCCCGGCAGGCCGCGCCGCACATCGGAGGCCGGATATTTTGAGAGCAGGGCGACGCCGTTGTAGCTCTTCTGGCCGTGGACCTCGACGTTGTAGCCGAGTGCCTCAAAGGCCTCGCGCGGGAATTTCTCGTCCTGGCATTTGATCTCCTGCATGCAGACCACGTCGGGCGTGGCGGCCTCGAGCCAGGCCAGCACGGTCGGGAGCCGGGCGTTGACGGAGTTGACGTTCCAGGTGGCGATGCGCATCCGCCCTGATTACGTCGCATCGGGCCGTTCTGTGAAGCCGGATAAGAAAACGCCCTCCGGAGCGAGCTCCGAAGGGCGTCAGGACTCGTGGCTGCGGGCGACTATTCGGTCGGGGTCGCAGCTGGCGCAACAGTGGTCAAACGGCAGCCGCCGCCGACATTCTGTGCCGTGGCACAGGGATAGACCTGCTGCGTCACGCCTTCATTGTTCACGCGGGCGATGTAGCCGTCGCCTGCACCGCATTTTGCTTCGTAGAACCGCCCGTTGGCATTGCGCCCCATCAGCCGAACAGCCTGGACGTCACATGCGGCGGCGTCGGTCCCGACCAGTTTGGTCCGAAAGCCGGCAGCCTGTTCGGCAGGGGTCGTGAAGTTGCAGATACCTTCGGTAGACTGGACCTGAATGCATTCCTGCAAGTCCCACCCCGTAGATGTTTTTTCCAGCCAGTATCCGTCCTGGTTGGCGCAGCCGACCTCGTAGATCATGGAGCCGCCCATGCTCTTGCCGATCGCCAGAGCCTGATCGACGGAGCAGGTGACGCCCGCCTCACGGGCCCAACCGCTGATGACGGCGAGGCCGTTGTCATTGACAGGCAGGGCGCATTGCTGGCCGACATTGGCTTCAGGGTTGCGAGCTCTTGCTGTTGCGGCGGTGCCGGCGAGTTCGAGGCAATCGACGGCAAGAGGGGGGGTGGAACCCACGATGATATACCCCGGTCCGGTTGCGCAGGCCGCCTCATAGATTTGCTGCTGTTGCTGATCCTGTCCCAGCAGACTGGCCTGGGTGACCTCACACGACAGGCCCGAGGCGGTCGCCAGGGCCTGTGCGCCGGCCGTGATTTGCTCAGCGGTGGGAGCGGCAGGAGCCGCGCGCTCGCGTCTTGCTCCCCGCAGACGAGACGCTGACGTATCGCGTGTGCCACGGGCATTGATGGGGTCGGAAGGGTTGCCCGGTGCGGCGCGCCCTCCCGCTTCTGGAAGCGAGCTGCCGCCTGGAGATTGTGCATTTGCGGCTTGCACAGCGCCGAAGCCCAGTGTCAGGCCACATATGATGGCGGTGAACAAACGAGAATGAGACACGGTCAAGCTCCGAACGAATGAAATCGCATACAGCCTTCAGAGTCAGTCGGAATAGCGTCCGGGTCAAGTGCGCTGTCTCTGGCGCGGGGCCTCGTTTACGCCTAGACAAGGGTCTTCAAAGGAGACGGACTTGGCGGACGGCGTCGCGGTAGCGGAGGCGAAAGGTGTGGAACGCGACACGCGCGGCCTGACCTATCCGTTTGCCGATCTGCCTGGTCCGGGTCAGGCCATTGCGGTCACGCCCGGCGTGCTGTGGATGCGGCTGCCGATGCCCATCGCCCTGAACCACATCAATGTCTTTGCGATCGAGGATGGCGAGGGCTGGGTCATCGTCGATACGGGCCTGGCGATCGAGGAGACGCGGGGGCTGTGGGAGGCGATCCTGAGCGGCCCACTGGGCGGGCGGCCGGTGACGCGGGTGATCTGCACCCACATGCATCCCGATCACATCGGCCTGGCGGGCTGGCTGTGCGAGCGGTTCGATGCGCCCCTTCTGATGACGCGGCTGGAGTATGTGACGGCGCGGATGTTGGTGTCGGATACTGGCAAGACGGCCCCGGAGGCGGGCGAGACCTTCTATCGCGCGGCGGGGTGGGACGAGACCCAGATCGAGACCTATCGGCGCGAGTTCGGGCGGTTCGGCATGGCGGTGTCGCCGATGCCGGCGGGCTATACCCGGATCAGCGAGGGTGACCGGATCACCATCGGCGGCAAAGACTGGCGCGTCGTGGTCGGCGAGGGCCATAGCCCGGAGCATGCGTGTCTGTGGCGCGAGAGCGACGATGTGGTGCTGGGTGGGGATCAGATCCTGCCGCGCATCTCTTCGAACGTCTCGGTGTGGCCGACGGAGCCGGAGGGCGATCCGCTGGGGGACTGGCTTGTCTCGCTGGAGCGGATGAAGACGGTGCTGCCGGAGGGCGCGCTGATCCTGCCGTCGCATGGGGAGCCGTTTCATGGGGTTCACACGCGGCTGGACGCCCTGATCCGGGGACATGAGACATCGCTGAAACGGCTGGAGCGTTCGTTGAGAGAGCCGAAGCGGGCGGTGGACGTGTTCGGCAGCATGTTTGCGCGCCCCATCGGCGACGGGGTTCGAGGCATGGCCACGGGCGAAGCGATCGCGCATCTGAACTATCTGGCCCGTCAGGGTCGTGCCGAGCGGACCCGGGACGCCGATGGCGTGGACTGGTGGACCGCCACCCCTATCGAGGAGGCCTGAGCCATGACCGACCACATCCGTACCGACCTGAGCGACGGCATCCTGAGCGTGACGTTCGCGCGGCCTGACAAGAAGAATGCCATCACTCAGGCGATGTATGCCGCCCTGGCCGAGGCGACGCAGCGGGCGCAGAGCGACGATGCGGTGCGGGTTCTGCTGTTCCGGGCCGGGGGCGACAGCTTCTCGGCAGGCAACGATATCGCCGACTTCATCGCGATCGGATCGCAGGCGGGTGAGCCGCTGGACATGCCGGTGTTCCAGTTCCTGAAGGCGCTGGCTGATCTGGACAAGCCGGCGGTGGCGGCGGTGCGGGGGCGGGCCGTGGGGATCGGGCTGACGCTGCTGCTCCACTGCGACATGGTGGTGGTGGCGGAGGATGCCCTCTTGTCGGCGCCGTTCATCAATCTGGCGCTGGCTCCGGAGGCGGCGTCCAGCCTGTTGCTGCCGCAGGTGCTGGGGCATCAGCGGGCGTTCGAGATCTTTGCCCTGGGCGAGCCGGTCGACGGGCGCACAGCCGTGGCCTGGGGCCTGGCCAACCGGGCGGTGGCGAGCGACCAGGTCGAGGCGACGGCGCTGGAGCTGGCTGGTCGACTGGCGGCACGGGCCCCCAACTCGCTGCGCAAGACCAAGCGGCTGATGCGGGACGCCGAACACCTGTGGGCCCTGATGCAGCGCGAGGGCGAGGCCTTCGGCAGCCAGATGAAGAGCCCCGAGGCGATGGAGGCCTTCATGGCCTTCAGCCAGAAGCGGGCTCCGGATTTCAGCAAGGTCGGCTGATTGGCCATTGCGCGGCGGGGCGCGGGGCTTTAGGCGCCACGCCCATGTTCGACACGCCGTCAGCCCCTGTTCGTATCGAGACCGAGACACCTGCGGACGCCGCGGCGGTTGAGGCGTTGGCGCTGGCCGCCTTTGGGCCGGGCCGGTTTGCCAAGACAGCGGAGCGGCTGCGCGAGCGGGCGTCGGTGGTCGCGGGCTTTGTGGCGCGGGAGAACGGGGCTGTGATCGGTTCGGTCAGGCTGTGGGCGATCACAATCGGCGATACGCGAGCGGTCTTTCTGGGGCCGATCGCGGTCGAGGCTGGCAACCGGCGGGGAGGGCTGGGGGCCGAGCTGGTCCAGGCCTGCCTGGCCTTTGCTGGGAGCGGGGATGCGGCGGGCGTATTGCTGGTTGGAGACGTGCCCTACTTCGAACGGTTCGGGTTCCGGAAGGCCGGGGGTGTCGTCATGCCCGGCCCGGTCGATGGGCGGCGGCTGCTGTGGTGGGGCGCCGGCGATGCGGCGGGTGAAGTTAAACCGGAAAAGCCCATCTAAAACAGTGCATAATCTGCGTTTCTTAGACGAAGCGGCTTAGTCTGAATCCGCACTTTGCACTCGGAAAAACAGGGTGCAAAAGTGCAAAAGCGGTCGGTCCGTCCGAAATGTGCACTGTGAAAATTTGAGTGCACATCGTGCACAATCGGGTGGTGGCTCCTTTGCGCCGTCATCGACCTCTGCGCCACATTGGCATGCCGATACGTCACATACGGTCGCAGGGCTTTCGGCGCGGGGGGATCGGGCCTAGATCGTTAGCATGCCGACCTCATCCGACAATCCGACCGGACTGGCCGCCGTGGCGGCGGCAGCGAAGCAGGCACCCGGGCGGGGCATTCCGCCCGTGCATCTTTGGCACCCCGAGCATTGCGGCGACATCGACATCGTCATCCAGAGGGATGGCCTGTGGATGCACGAGGGATCGCCCATCGGGAGACCTGAGCTGGTGCGGCTGTTCTCGACCATCCTGCGCAAGGATGCGGACGGCTATGTGCTGGTGACGCCGGGCGAGAAGCTGTCGATCACGGTCGAGGACCTGCCGTTCCGGGCAGTGGCGGTCGATATCGAGGCGGATCGCCTGACCTTCACCACCGATGTCGGCGACGAGGTCGAGGCGGGGCCGGAGCACGCAATAGTCGTCGAGACCGATCGGGAGACAGGCGAGCCCGCGCCGCGCGTGCATGTGCGGGCCGATCTGTGGGCGCGGATCGCGCGGTCGGTCTTCTATGAGCTGGTCGAGGCGGCCGAGGTCGAGGGCGGGCAGTGGGTCGTGCGGGCGCAGGGGCGGGCCTTTGTGCTGGGTCCCGTGAGCGCCGAATGAGTAGAGAGGCGCTGAAGGCGGACCTGAAGGCGCGGTTGCTGCCGGTCGAAAGCTGGTCGATCGAGGACGGGGCCGCGAGGTCCGATTTCGACCTGAATCCGGATGCCGTGCGCGAAGAGCGGACCCTGCGGGCGGCGGCGGTGCTGATCCCCATAATCGCGCATGAAGGTGGGGCGACCGTTCTGATGACGCGGCGGTCCGACACCCTGGCCAGCCATACCGGCCAGATCGCCTTTCCGGGCGGGCGGCTGGACCCCGGCGAGACGGCGGTTCAGGCGGCGCTGCGCGAAGCCTGGGAAGAGGTGGCGCTGGATCCCGGCGCGGTCGAGGTGCTGGGGCTGGGCGATGCTTATGAGACGGGGACGGGGTTTCTGGTCACGCCGGTGATCGGCTGGCTGAACCGCGCGCCGGAGACGAGGCCGTCGCCGGACGAGGTGGCCGAGGTGTTCGAGGTGCCGTGGGATTTCCTGATCGACGGGGCCAATCACCGGCGCGACTATTATGACCCGGAGACGGGGCCGAGGCGGTGGTACTGGGCCATGCCGTTCGGCGAGCGCTACATCTGGGGCGTGACGGCGGGCATCGTGCGGGCGCTGAGGGTGCGGCTGTACGGCGAGGATGTCGTCGCGGCAGATGGAGAGGATGCGGCGTGAGCGTGCGGCTGACCGGACAGGACTGGCTGAACGATCCGGCGACGCGGGCGGTGATCGCGGCGCTGGAAGCGGCGGGCGGGCCGGGCTGTGCGCGGTTCGTGGGCGGCTGCGTGCGCAATGCCCTGATGGGGCAAGTCATCGACGATGTGGACATCGCCACGACGCTGAAGCCAGAGGCAACCAAGGCAGCGATCGAGGCGGCGGGGCTGAAGGCCGTGCCGACCGGCATGGCGCACGGGACAGTGACGGCGGTGTCGGGGCGCAAACCTTATGAGATCACCACCCTGAGGCAGGACGTCTCCACCGATGGGCGCAATGCCACCGTGGCCTTCACCGACGACTGGGCCGAGGATGCGGCGCGGCGCGATTTCCGGCTGAATGCCCTCTATGCCGATGCCGCCGGAGAGGTGTTCGATCCGACGGGGCATGGGGTGTCGGACGCGGCGGAAGGGCGGATCGTCTTCGTCGGCGAGGCCCGGACGCGCATCCGCGAGGATTATCTGCGAATCCTGAGATTCTTCCGCTTTTATGCCTGGTATGGGCGAGGGGAGCCGGATGCGGAGGCGATGGTCGCGTGCGCGGCGCTGGCCGAAGGGATGACGCGGCTGTCGGCCGAACGGGTGTCCAAGGAAATGCTGAAGCTGCTGGCCGCGCCGGACCCGCGCCGGGCGGTGGCGGCGATGCTCGAGGCCGGGGTGCTGGCGCAGGTGCTGCCTGAGGCCACTGATCTGGCGATGTTCGAGGCGATGGTGGAGCGGTCGCCGGAGGCCGAGATGCGGTTGATGGCCATGCTGCCGCCGGATCAGGATGTGGTGAAGGCGGTGGCGGTGCGGTTGCGGCTGTCCAATGCGGTGCGGGACCGGCTGACGGCGGCGGCGCGGACGTGGGCGGTGGTCGATCTGACCATGACGGATCAGGCGGCGCGGGCGGCGCTGTACCGGCAGGGACGGCCGGGGTTCAAGGATGCGGTGGTGCGGCGTTGGGCCGAGGCTGCGGGCTTCGGGGCGATGGACGGGGAGGCCGGGGCGCGGCGGTTGCTGGCGCTGGCGGACCGCTGGACCGCGCCGCGTCTGCCGGTCGGCGGACGGGAGCTGGCACGGCTGGGGCTGGAGCCGGGGCCGGAGACGGGGCGGGTGCTGAAGGCGTTCGAGGGCGGCTGGATCGCGGATGATTTCCCGACCGACGGGCATGCAGAGCGGTTGGCGGCGCTGATCACTCCGCGAGTGTGAAGGTCGTGACGACCGGGGCGTGGTCCGAGCCGTTGGGACGACCCAGGCGGCGACTGGTGAAGGTCAGGTCGGACGAGCGGTAGACCTGGTCGATGGTCATGCCGAAGACGGGGGGCAGGGCCGTGGGCCAGGTGCCCAGAATGCCGGGGGCGGGGTGCAGGCCGACCTCGTCGCGGACCTGGCGGCCGATGCGGGCGGACGAGACGCTGTTGAAATCGCCGGCGACGATCATGGGGCCGGTGGTGGTGCGGCGAAGGTCGGCCAGGTTCTCGGTCTGGATGACCTGGCCGTACTGGAACTCATAGGGCCAGGGGCGGGTCAAGTGAACGCCGACGATGTTGATGCGCCCCAGCGGCGTGTCGGCCACGGCGGCGACATCGTGCAGCAGGTCGGGGAAGGTCGGCACCTGGGTCAGGGGATAGCGCGAGGCGATGATGGAGCGCGACGGCCCGCGCATCTGGGCCGGAAGGGTGGCATCGACGCGGTGCGGATAGTCGCCCAGCAGGGCCTCGATGCCCTCGGCGGTCTGGAGGCTGAGTTCGACCAGGATGATGATGTCGGGATCGGCCTGATCGATCGAGCGGCGCATGCGGTCGATGTCGGTGTTCAGATAGTGGACGTTGGCGGAATATAGGGTCAGTTCGGCCGCGCCGGGTCGGGCCGGGGGCTGGACCGGAAACCACTGGGGCCAGACGGCGACCGTCAGGGTGACGGCGACGATCAGGCCGAACGCGGTGGCGCGCCACAGGCGGGCTATGGCCACGAGGGCGGTCAGCAGGACCGTGGCCGTCAGGGCCGGGGCGGTGAACTGGGCCAGGATGTCGATCCAGCGGTGGCCCGAGCCGGACAGGGACGCCACCGCCAGGGTCAGCGGGGCGAACAGGCTGAGGCCGATCAGACCTTCGGCGATGCGCCAGGCCAGGCCGCCCCGTGCGAAAGGCGGGCGTGCGGGCAGGTCCGGTTGAACGGGTGACGTCATCGGGCGTTGGAAGCTTTGCGGCAGGAGATGGGGCGGCAGGAGACGAATGAATGGCCAAGCGGACCATCGGCGATATCGAGAAGATCTGGGCCAATGTCGAGGGCATCAAGAAGCTGTCGGACCGGGCGGTGGGTCTGGGGCCTTTCGGCATCGGGCTGGATGGTCTGCTGACGTGGATCCCGATCGTCGGCACCGTCTATACGGTGGGGGCGGGGGGATGGCTGCTGACCCAGGCGTTCCGGGCCAAGGCGTCGCCGATCACCCTGCTGAAGATGTTCGGCTATCTGGGCGTCGATACGGCGACGGGCGAGGTGCCGATCCTGGGCGACGCGGTCGATTTCTTCTTCCAGGGCCACCTGCTGGCCGCCAAGGCCCTGCAGGCCGAGATGGAACAGACCCACTGGGTCGAGGCGCGCGAGGCGGATGCGAAGGCCTCAGGCGAGCATGAGCGGCACATGGAGGTCGTGGCCCGCGATCCGCAGTTGAAGCGGGTGGTGTATTTGCATGATTGAGGGAGGGTGGTCAGATACTGAAGACTGAAGTCGAGCCCCAGTTGAGATCCCTTCCCGCGTTTAAGGCGCTTTGTTGGGACTAGAAATACAGCCCCAAACTCTACTAGCAGCTGTCGTTAGGGCTTCCTGTACCTCCGCCAAGTCAATCTGAACTGACCAACCTGCGGCGTTCCCCAAGTCGTAGAAGATGAGGAGTTCATCGTGTCGCGTGACCCCGACCACCGGATAGCCTGACATTATAAGCGACCCCTCAAAGCCACTATCAAGCTCGTCCAGCGCACCAAGTAAGTCAGCCAAGACTTGGGATAGGTCTGTACGGTCGTAGCTGAAGAGCTGGTCGGCGATGGCGTAAGTTACATAGTGCCACTCCAAGCCCTGTGAGAGCCGATAGACTGTTGGCCAGTCTAAATCGGGCGGGACGGTTATCGCGGCAGCATCCGGCAATGGAGGCTCGAACGAGACGACAAATGAGGCCATGCTTAGGATAGTGCACGATGCTAGGTCCGCCTTCTACCTATAGCAGCCCTTCGTAACAGCCGCTCTTGGATTGCGCTCGTAAGCTCGTCGATATATACGTAACGAATACGAACCGTATATATCAGGACCGTCTTATGGGCATCGTCAACATCGAGGATGAGCTGCACGAGCAGTTGCGGCGGGCCAGTCGGGTGTCGTGCCGGTCGATCAATGGGCAGGCAGCGTTCTGGATCCGGATCGGGATGCTGTGCGAGATGAATCCCGGCGTCAGCTATCAGGATCTGGTGGCGCGCGAGCTGAAGGCGGCGGGGGTGGATGCGCCTGTTTCGGAGCCGGTCGCGGCGTGACCAAGACGCCGGCGGAAGTCGAACTGATGGCCGAGGCCGGGCGGTTGCTGGCGCGGGTCTTTACCCACCTGGACAGCCTGACGATGGCGGGGATGAGCACGCTGGAGATCAACGACCGGGTCGAGGCCTTCATCGTCGATGAGCTGAAGGCGCGGCCGGCCAGCAAGGGGCAGTATGACTATGGCTTCGTGCTGAACAGCTCGATCAATGCCGTGGTCTGTCATGGCGTGCCCTCAGTGGACGAGGTGCTGAGGGACGGGGACATCGTCAACCTGGACATCACGCTGGAGAAGGACGGCTTCATCGCCGATTCCAGCAAGACCTATCTGATCGGGGCGGTGTCGCCTGCGGCCAGGCGGCTGGTTCAGACGACATACGAGGCGATGTGGCGGGGCATACTGGCGGTAAAGCCCGGCGCGCGTCTGGGCGACATCGGCCATGCGATCGAGCGGCATGCACGGCGGGCGGGCTATTCCATCGTGCGCGAATACTGTGGCCACGGCATCGGGCGCGAGATGCACGAGGCTCCGCAGGTGCTGCATTTCGGCAAGCCGGGGACGGGGCTGGTGCTGAAGGAAGGCATGACCTTCACCATTGAGCCGATGCTGAACCAGGGCCGGCGGATGGTGGAGACGCTGGACGACGGCTGGACCGTGGTCACCGCCGACGGGAAACTGTCGGCCCAGTTCGAGCATACGGTGGCGGTGACCAAGGACGGCGTGCGGGTGCTGACCCTGAGGCCCGACGAGGTGCGGGGCGGGATGCGCCGGGCCGCCTGAAGCAGCGTCCATATGTCGGGAGTTCGGCGACTGTCCGCACGAACAGATTCGCCAACTTACTGATCTAGAAGCCCTATCGGGTGCGAGCAGCGTCATGAGCCCGCCATAGGAAGTGGCTGACGCAGACTGATCTCCGACATTCCCCCGGAGATAATCGCATGAGCGCCGACCGAACCGCCCGACTGGAGCTGCCGTATCTGGCGGCCGGGCAGATGCAGAAACACGTGACTCTGAACGAGGCGCTGACGCGGCTGGATGCCCTGGTCCAGACCCTGATCGTCAGCCGGACGACGACGGTGCAGCCCGCGTCGCCGGAGGAGGGCGCGCTGTATGTCCTGCCGACCGGGCGGACGGGGGCGGACTGGGCGGTGCGGGCGGTGGGAACGCTGGTCCGGGCCGACATGGGCGGCTGGGTTGAGGTCGAAGTGCAGGACGGGCTGATCGCTCTGGTGCAGGACGCCGGCGAGCTGATCGTGCGGTCGGGCGGCGACTGGGTGGCGCTGGGGTCGCGTCTGGGAGCCTTGCAGGGCTTGAGCCGACTGGGGCTGAACACGACGGCCGATGCGGCCAATCCCTTTGCCGCGCGGGTGAACAAGGCCTTGTGGACCGCGCTGGAGAGCGGGGCGGGGGGCGATGGCGATCTGAGGCTGACGTTCAACAAGGAGGCGGCCAGCGATGTGCTATCGCTGCTGTTCCAGAGCGGGTTTTCGGGGCGGGCCGAGCTGGGGCTGATCGGTGGCGACGACCTGACGCTGAAGGTCAGCGCGGACGGTACGACCTGGCATGAAGCCCTGAGCGTGGATCGGGCGACGGGTCAGGTCAGCCTGCCCAGGGGCGTGGGTCGGCGCGAGGTGACGGTGTTCAACGCCAGCGGCCCATATGTCGTGCCCAGTTGGGCCCGCAGCATCGAGGCCATCGTGGTGGCCGGAGGTGGTGGCGGCGGGGCCGGGGCGTTCGGAGCCACCGGCGCGCGCTTCGGCGGCGGGGGCGGCGGCGGGGGTGGCGTCAGCGTCGCGACCTGGTCGGCGGCGCGGGTCGCGGCGGGGCTGGACGTCGTGGTCGGCGGCGGAGGCGCAGGTGGTGTGGCTGGGCCCGGCGGGGGTGGTAGCGGCAGCATCGTCTACCGCGGCTCGCAGGCCCTTCTGAAGGCCATCGGTGGCGGTGGCGGCGGCCTGGGCACCAGCGCAAGCGGACCGGCGGGCGCGGCGGGTCTTGGCGCGACCAGCACCAATCCCGGCGGGGCGTCCAGCGTCACTGCGACGGCAGGGGCCGGTAGCAGCTTTGGCCGGACGGATGCTCCGGGCGGCGGTGGCGCGGGCGGCGGGCTGGACGCCGGCAGTATCGCGCGAGCGGGCGGCGCGGGCGGCGATGGCGGTCTTTGCACCGCGACCTGCCTGGGCGGCGCGGGTGGAATCGGAGCCGCAGGCGCGGCAGGCAGCGGCCCGAGCGATATCCTGCTGCAGTGGGCGGGTGGCGGCGGAGGCGGCGGTGGTGCGGCGACCAGCGGCGCGGGCTGGGCGGGCGCAGCAGGTGGCCCCGGTGGCGGCGGTGGCGGTGGCGGGGCCGGGGTCAGCGCAGGCGGACAGGGCGGTGCGGGCGGCAGCGGCATCGTCTGGCTGATCGCCGTCGGATGAGCCGCATCATGACCCGCAAACGCATGCGCGAAGACACCGACCTGCTGGATGTCGAGGCCTGGGACACGCCCCGTCGGCTGAGCGACGAAGACCTGCACACCCATGAACTGAATGGCCACGACGGCCCAGGCTGGCGCAGCGCCGTCGGCCTGTTCGATCCGGAGGATGGACGATGAGCGACCTGACGAAGACGTCTCCACCGACCCTGGCCGAGGGGCAGTGGCTGTGGCGCAGGCTGTATGTCTATATCGGCACGGCCGTGTGCTGGCTGCTGCTGGATCGCCTCATCGCGATGGTGCCGCCTGAGGCCGCGCCCAGGCTGGCGGAAGGGCTGATGGCGCTGCTGGCGCTGACGCTGGTGCTGTATCTGGTTGCGCCAACGGCCCAGCAACTGATCGTGGGTCTGAAAAGCCTGCCTCCGCGTCTGAACGATGGGGGCCGGTGATGGGGTTCGGTCTGTCGAAGCGGTCGCTGGTGCGGCTGGAAGGGGTGCATCCACGGCTGGTGGCCCTGGTGCGCGAGGCGATCGCCCTGTCGCCGGTCGATTTCATGGTGACGGAGGGCCTGCGAACGCCCGAACGTCAGGCCGCACTGATCCGGGCGGGGGCCAGCCGCACCAAGCGGTCGCGGCATCTGACCGGGCATGCGGTCGATATCGCCGCGATGGTGGATGGTCAGGTTCGGTGGGACTGGCCGCTGTATCCACGCATCGCCGCAGCCTTCAAGGCGGCGGCGGTGCGGCAGGGCACCCCCATCGTCTGGGGCGGGGACTGGCCCAGCCTGCGCGACGGCCCGCATTTCGAGCTGGACCGCAAGGTGTTCCCATGAGGGTGCCGGGCGTGTTGCGAGCCCTGACGCCCTGGGGTTGGGGCCTAATGGTGGTGGTCATCATCGTGCTGGCGATCGGCATCGGGCGAGGGCTGGGCCTGCGCTGGGATCCGCTCGACCTGGCGGGACGGCGGATGGAGGCGGCGGAGCATCGGGTGGAGACGCTGGATCGCGACCTGGCCGCGCGCCGACTGGAGATCGAGGGGGCTGCGGACCAGGCACAGCGGGTCCAGGCCCACCATCACACATTGAATGCGGTTGCCGCCACGACGGCGCGAACACTGGAAAGGACCGAACAGGCCGATGACGCAGACATCCCTCTGGAAGACGATCGCGCTGCTCGGCTGCGCGGCCATGACGACGAACTGTGCCGCCTCGCCCCGGCCGTCTGTGCCCCCGCCCCGGCTGAACCTGCTGCATGATGCGCTGCATCCTTGCCAACTTGCCGTCCTGCCAGCCCAACCGACCCAAGCCGATCTGGATGCGGCCTATGTGATGCGGGGCGCGCAGCTGGTGGCCTGCGATGCGGCACGAAAGCTGGCGGTAGAGACTCTGCTGGCGGAGCGGGCGCTGCAGGACCGCTGGCGCTGAGCCCCGAACGGCACAATGTGCAGGGTGGGCCGGCAAAACCTGCCGACGCCCGGCACATTCTGCCGGGTCACGGACGTGGTAAACAAGAAGTACCGTAATGAAATCAGCGCCGACCGGTCTGGCACGATCGATAATCCGGTGGTCCCGTCCTTGCTGAAGAGATTTCGAACAAAACGTTCCCGGCAGCCAAAATGGCGTCGGACACCTTGAAACAAGGAATATCGTCATGGCGCTCAACAGCGTGAACACGAACGTCGGTGCAATGGTCGCTCTGCAGAACCTGCAGAAAACCAACTCTGAACTGGCAACCACTCAAAACCGCATCAACACCGGCAAGTCCATCAACTCTGCCAAGGACAACGGTGCCATCTGGGCGATCGCCCAGAGCCAGCGGTCCGAGTCCTCCTCGCTGAACGCCGTGAAGTCTTCGCTGCAACGCGGTCAGTCGACCGTCGATGTGGCTCTGTCGGCCGGTGAAAGCATTTCGGACCTGCTGACGCAGATGAAGACCCTGGCCCTGTCCGCTTCGGACGTCAGCCTGGGCACTTCGGCTCGCGCCTCGCTGAACGAAGACTTCGTCAACCTGCGCAACCAGATCACGACGGTCATCGCCAACGCCGGCTTTGATGGTACGAACCTGATCAACGCAGGCACGGCTGGCTTCAAGGCTCTGGCTAATGCCAAGGGCTCATCGACCATCGACGTTGCTCAACAGAACCTGTCGCTGGGTGGCACGATCGTGACCGTCGCAGCCGCCGGTGTTCTGGATACGGCTGCCAACGCTCAGACCATGATCGGCACCGTCGAAACCTCGATCAAGAACGTCTCGACGGCCCTGGCCAAGCTGGGCACGGGCTCCAAGTCGTTCGAAAACCACCTGACCTTCGTCGGCAAGCTCCAGGACTCGCTGGACGCCGGTGTCGGCAACCTGGTGGACGCCGATCTGGCCAAGGAAAGCGCACGACTGCAGTCGCTGCAAACCAAGCAACAGCTGGGTGTGCAGGCTCTGTCGATCGCCAACTCCTCGACCTCGATTCTGCTCGGCCTGTTCCGCTAAGGCCAAGACCATCGGAAGGGCGGGGCTACGGTCCCGCCCGACCTTTCTCAATTCAGTAATCCCGACAACCAGTTCCTATGAAGGAAGCCGTCGATCGACAGTCGGCGGAGGGAGACATGAGCAACAATGCCGCCATAGCCGCCGTGACAACCGCCGCCGTCATGCCCGTCTCGGGAGGATCGGCAACCAGCGGTGATTTCAACGGCTCCAAGTCCGCCGAAAACGCCGAGAAGGCCTCGCGCTATCGCCTGGTGATCGAGGAAGGCCCCCAGGCCGGATCGTTCATCTACAAGACGCTGGACCGGGTGACCGGCGAGGTGATCCGTCAGTTCCCCAGGGAGCAGGTCGTCCGAATGATGCAATCAGACCGCTACGACGCCGGTGCGGTGATCGACACCACAGTCTGAGGCCAGCGTACAACGCCTATCGAGCCACGCAGGAGCAATTCACGTGGTTATTGCCCGTTAACCATGTGTCCATTGTTGAGCCATAGCTTGATCCAAACTTTCAAGGGTCGAGTCGGATGACGAATAGCGTCCATACCAATGCCTCCGCTGCCATCGCGCTGCAGAATCTGACGCGCACCAACGATCGGCTGGGCGAGGTTCAGGGGAGAATCTCCACGGGACTGAAAGTCCAGGGCGCCAAGGACAACGCCGCCATCTGGGCCATTGCCCAGCAGCAGCGAGCCGATGTCGGGGCGCTGAGCGCCGTTAAATCCAGTCTGGATCGCGCGACGTCTCTGGCAGATGTCGGGTTGTCGGCCGGCGAATCGATCTCCGACCTGCTGAACCAGCTCAAGGAAAAGGTCGTCCTGGCCAAGGACGATTCGCTGAAGACCCAGTCGCGCAAACTGCTGGACGACGACTTCAAGGCGTTGCTGCGCGCCATTTCTTCGGCCGTCGAGAATGCGACCTTCGACGGCGGCAATCTGCTGAATGGCTCGTTGACCAATGGCGTGAAGTTCCTGGCCAATGCCGAGGCGACGTCGTTCGTCACGCTGTCGGGTGCCAATCTGACCCTGGGCGGCACGATCATCGAGCTGTCGCTGTCGGATAGCCTGACGACTCTGACTGGCGCGACCAATGCCCTCACCAAGCTGGACGACTCGATCGCCCAGCTAAACTCGGCCCTGGGTTCGATGGGGGCTCAGGCCAAACAGATCGCGGCGCACCGCACCTTCGTCGGCAAGCTGGTGGACACGCTTGAGGCGGGGATCGGCAATCTGGTCGACGCTGACCTGGCCAAGGAAAGTGCCCGACTTCAGGCTCTGCAGGTTCAGCAGCAACTGGGCGCGCAGTCGCTTTCGATCGCCAACCAGGCCCCGCAGATCATTCTGTCGCTGTTCCAGTAAGCGACAGCGTCAGTTCAGGCGGCGAGGGGCGGCGTGGCTGATGTGGATGGCGGCGCGGCGCACGCGGGCTGGCTGCGCGGTTGAAAGGCCGTACAGGGACAGCAGCGAAAGCAGCGGTTCGAAGAGCTTACTCAAGACGCAAATCTCCTTCGGCAGACCGGTTCAGGGCACAAGAAGGCACGGCATCGAAAACCCTTGTTAGCCGAGTCGGTCTGTGTGTCGCCAGAGGGCTGGCGTGCGATTCCTGTGGGTCGTTAAGTCCATATTACCCCCAAGGTTCCAGGTTGGCCGACGGAGACGCGGTCTGTGATCAACAACAGCTATCTTCTGACCCTGTTCGGGGGCACGTCGGATACGACGTTTTCGCCCATATCGACGGCTGCGCTGAATGCGGCAGCGAACAGGCAGCCCACTCCGCCCTGGTCCACGACGGTGGAGGCCCCCAAGGCCAGCGATCTGGTGCGGGCGGCACTGGGCGGTCGCAAGCTGATCAACGAGGACGCGGCGCAACTGGACGTCCGGTCGGCGTCGGCGGACTACAAGAAGCTGTTCGCCCTCTATCAGGGTCTGGATACTCTGAATGCCCTGACCAATCGCGCCGCGACCAAGGGGGTGAGCAGCCTGGAACTGAGCCAGCTGGACAAGCGGTTCGCCTCTGGTCTGAGCGAGATAGGATCCTGGCTCACCTCGGCGGATTTCGACGGCATACGTCTGGCGCAAGGGACGGCCGGAGCGACCAGCAAGACAACGGCGGCGGTGTCGCGCGACAGTGCCGTGTCCATCACCGGCCCCGTTCACGAAGGTCCGCCTGACGCCCTCAGCCCCGCCTTTGCCGGAGAGGTGCAGTTCGACATCACCATCAAGCGTTCGATCGACAGCCAGACGGTGTCCATCGATCTGGCCGAGATGGGAACGACCCCACGCACGCTGTCGGCGGTGCTGACACACATCAACGGCAAGCTGGAAGCGGCGGGCGTAGAGACACGGATCGGACGCGAGCTGATCCCGGTCGCTCCCAAGACCATGACGGTGAACGGCCGGCCGGTCACGCTGCCTGCGGGGCCTGATCAGTATGCCCTGGCGGTGAGAGGCAGCACGATCGAGACCGTCAGTTTCTCGGCGGCTGAGCGTGCCGATGCCGTCTATGTCGTCCAGGCCAGCGGTGCGGCCGGCGGTCAGCAGGTGCTGAAGTTCCAGACGGACACCGGCGGAACCGCACCGGATGCGGTTGCGCGACCTGGCGACACCTTCTGGGTCGAGGGACGTGCGGGCCAGACGGCCTTGCCAGCAGGTGTAGAGACAGTGCGGGCCAGCGCTACAGGCCCGGACGGGTCGCTGTGGCTGGTCGCAGATCTGGAAGCCGGGCCGGGCAACCAGCCGATCAAGGGCCAGAAGGATGTGGCCCTGATGAAGATCGATTCGGCCGGGCGCGTCGTCTCGACACAGACGCTGGGTGCCGCCTCGACCGCCAGCGGTTATGCGATCGCGGTCGATGCGGACGGCAGGGTCGCAGTAGCAGGCTCGGTGACGGGGGCACTGGAACCGGGCAAGAGCGGCGATGTGGCAGGCGTGGCCGACAGCTTCGTCACGATGTTCGACGCCGAGGGCAAAGATATCTGGACCCAGCGACGCGGGGCGCGGGCGGCCGATGAGGCGACGGCCGTAAGCTTCGGGGCCGATGGCATGGTCTATGTGGCCGGGCGCGCCCAGAGCGCCATGACCGGCGGCGTGGCCCAGGGCGGCTGGGACGGCTATGTCCAGGCCTTCAGCGAAACGCAGGCCCATATCTATGCGCCCGTCGTGGCCAACAGCGCGGGCGTGCAGCAGTTCGGCACCAGCGGCACCGACGGCGTGGATGCCATCGCGGTGGATGGGGCGAACCTGTATTCCGCCGGGGTCGAGAACGGCAAGATGGTCGTGCGGCACTTCAGCCTGGATGCGGCAGGCAAGCCGACGCTGGTGTCGTCGCGCGACCTGGGCTCGGCCAGTGGCGAGATCGCAGGCATTTCGGTTTCCAATGGCCAGGTGATCCTGACCGGCACAACGCGCAATGCGGCGCTGGACATCGGCACGGTCAATACGGCCCACCACGGCGGCACGGATGCCTTTGTGGCGGTCGTGCAGGGCGATCTGGCCGCGTCGGGGCAGGATCGGCTGACCTATGTGGGCACCGCCGGAAACGACACGGCAGCGGATGTGAAGGTCGTCGACGGCAAGGTCTGGGTGACAGGCGTGGCCGACAGGCCCGAGGGTGCAAAGGAGACCGACCCGACCAAGGCCTATCTGGCGCGGATCGATCCCGCGACCGGAGCCGAGGAATGGCGCAGGACATGGGACGGCAATGGAGCCCAGGCTGCCCCGCTGACACTGGCCGTCGCCAAGGACGGGGCCAGTATTCTGGACCGGTTGGGTTTGCCGCAAGGCGAGATCGACCAGGGCGGATCCAAGACCTTGACCGATGCGACGTCGCTGAGGGTCGGTGATCGCTTCTACGTCTCGGGTGCGGACGGGGGACGGCAGGTGGCCGTGACCATCGAGGCGCGTGACACCCTGCAGTCGTTGGCCCGCAAGATCGAGCAGGCGTCGAACCGGAAGCTTAAGGTGACGGTCACGACCGAAACTGCCAAGGCTCAGGCAGGAGATACGCCCAGCGCCCTGTTTGCCGGCTTGCAGCGGCTGACGATCACCGCCCGCGACGGGTCGACAGGGGCAGTGTTGACGGCGGGAGAGACAGGCCGCGATGCCTTGGCCGGCCTGGGACTGTCACAAGGCTATATCGGCGCGACGACAGGCGATGACATCATTCGCACCTTTGGGCTGAACCTGACGGGGGGCATGAATCTGGGCAGTCCTGAAGCGATCAAGGCGTCGGGTGAGAAGATTCAGGCGGCGATGAAGGCGGTTCGAGACGCCTACCGCGCGCTGGACCCGACGACGACGACGGCCAGGCCCGTGGGACAGGCCCCGGCCTATCTGACGGCGCAACTGGCCAATTATCAGGCGGCGCTGGCCAGATTGACCGGATAACCGGGATAGTCTGCGAACGGCGTTGACGCATCGGGGTCGGGCAGGGTTATTGGGGGCCTGTCCCACGTGAGTGCCGAATGCCCCAAGACAACCGCATCCTGATCGCGATCGGCGCTGGCATAGCGATCATAGCGGCCGTGGTGATCGCTCTGTTGCTGAACGGCGGCCGCGACGAGCCTGCCACACCGCCCCCGGCCGCCCAGGGCGGGCTGACCATCGATGTCGCGGATGCGCCGGGCCTCGATTCCGAGCGGGAGCTGCGCTGCTTCGTCAATGGACAGTTCGTCGGCATGGCGAATCTGGCGGATTGTGCGCGCCAGAATGGGCTGGCGACCGAGGCCATGGATGTCGGCATCGACCAGAGTGGCCAGGCGGCGGCCTTCGTGCCGCCTGCGGGCCCTCCGCCTGTGGAAGACCTTCCCGTGATCGAGCTGGAGCCTTATCCTGTCGATGTGACCGAACCGGAGCGGCCGGCCAGCCGACCGACGCGCGTTGGCAGTGCCTGCCTGCGCCACACCGGCTCTGACTGGCGGTCGCTTTCTAACAACATGAGCCTGGAGGCCTGTGTCCAGGCGCTGTATTCGGGAACCTGCGTGCGTCCGGGTGACGCCCAGTACGGGCGCTGGGGGGATACCACCGTGCGTCTGGTTGCCGGCCGGGTTGAACAATCCGCCGACAACAGCCGTTTCAGCACCCTGGTCGAGCAGGACCGCAGTTGTCAGTTTCCGGAGTTGCGCTGATGAAGCCCGCATTCATGACCGCCGTCGCCTTGGGGATCGGGGCGTTTGGGCTGGCCGCCTGCGAGAAAGATATCAAGGCCCCGTTCGATCAGGGCGTCTGCTATGTCGTCGAACTGGGTGAGGAGGGCTCCGATCCCGTCTTCAACAAGGTGGCCGACAACCAGCCCCAGATCGAGTATTGCGCGGCGCGCCTGGAGGAGGTGCGTCAGCGCTTCCTGAACCTGGGGGGGACCCGCACGGAATTGGTCGGAGCCTATCAGGGCAGCTTCCTGTTTCTCGACTCCTCGGGCGCACGCCGGGCCCAGACGCTGAACGGGACGCGGTATTTCATGATGGCGCGCACGGGTGACGGGCGATTGGCCGTGCCCGGGACTATCGAACAACGCCCGGCGGCACCCGCACCCGCACCTTGACGGCGTGAACAAAAAAAGAACATACAGGCGCGATCGGTGATTGCGTCTTAACGACAACAACAGGAAATTCGGTCATGGCGGGCAGCGTCAACAAGGTTATTCTGGTCGGCAATCTGGGCAAGGACCCGGAAATCCGCACCCTCAACTCCGGCGAGCGCGTCGCCAACCTGTCGCTGGCGACCTCCGAGAGCTGGCGCGACAAGTCGACCGGCGAGCGCAAGGAAAAGACCGAGTGGCACCGCGTGGTCATCTTCAACGAGAACATCGTCAAGGTGGCCGAGAACTATCTGAAGAAGGGCTCGACCGTTTATATCGAGGGCTCGCTGCAGACGCGGAAATATGAGCAGGCGGGCGTCGAGAAATACACGACCGAGATCGTCCTGCAGAAGTTCCGCGGTGAACTGACCATGCTGGGCGGCCGTGATGGCGGTGGCTCGGGCGGCGGCGGCGGCGGTGGATCGCGCGGCGATGATGATTATTCGTCGGGTTTCTCGACCGGCGGAGCGAACAAGCCGAGCGGTCCGAAGGAAAGCTACGACCTGAACGACGATATTCCGTTCTAGTCGGACCGAACAAATGACGCGGCGTTCTTGGCTAGCAGTAACGGCGGCTTGGCTAGGTGGGGCGCTCACGCCAGTTTCGGCAATGTCGCCGGGCAACGCAAGACGCTACCAACTGCATAGGGTTGAAGGTGCGCGCGCTTTGGCCCTGTGGGAGGAACTGCGCAACCAAGGCCCCGGCTATCCTGTGATCCTCGGTTCGTCGGAGGAGGCCGATGGCATTCTCTACGGGTTAGATGAAAATATCGAGCATGCTGAAGTACGGCTGACTGCTGCTGCAACAGTCAATTTTCCGGACGATCTTCGGGAGCTTCGAGCAGAAGAGCGCAGCCGCATTCGTGCTCAAATCAAGCCCGAAGACCAAGCGACTTTTGATCGGGACTGGTCCATTCCTGAGGTCGGTGAATGGCCGACGGAGCCTGTGCCACAGGTTAGTGAACCGGCCGTTCTTTTTGATATGAATGGCCTCTACCGAGATGTTGTTGTTGTCGTCTTGCCTGCAGATGACGCCTCAGAGGCGTTGGCGATGCTAAATTACGCACCAGGCGAGTACGAAACAGTTTGTCCGATTGAACATCACATTGCCGCTCTCCGGGACTGGCAAGCTGACTGGGGATTTGAACTGGTTTCGTGTTACCGGGGCGTTATCGAGGGCCGCGTGAAGCGGCGACCGACTGATCGCCAAGCAGCTTTGGCGCTTGCGCGGGTTCAGTACGAATATTGTCCAGACGTTGTGAACCAAGGCGTTGGAAGCCAGGCCGCATTAGCCGCTACATTGCAGTCGACTGACTGGTGGTATTTCTGGTGGGATTAACCGCGAGGCTTGGCTTAGTAACCAGGCTATCGAAGGCCTTATTGTGAATATGCCCGACAAACCGCATAGCTCGCTGACTCTGGTGGAAGTTGCCGCCATCGTCGCAGTGGTTGTCATCTGGGGTGTGAACAACGCCGCCGCCAAGCTGGGGACCGAAACCCTGCCGCCGCTGTTGATGGGGGCGATGCGCTTTGGCCTGGCGGCGGCCTGTCTGATCCCGTTCGTGCGGCCACCCTTTCCCAACTGGAAGAGCCTGCTGATCATCGTGGGCGTGGGCGGGCCCTTGCACTATGGCCTGATCTACCTGGCGTTCTGGCTGGCCCAGGACGTCAGTCCGGTGTCGGTCGCGGCGCAGCTGTGGGTGCCGTTCACGGCCCTGTTTGCCTTCCTGTTGCTGGGAGAACGACTGTCCAGGTTTGCCCTGATCGGCATGGGTGTGGCGTTCGCGGGCGTGGCCTGGATGACGCTGGATCCGCATGCGATAGAGGACTGGAAGGCTATTCTGGTGGCGATCGCGGCCAGTTGCGCCTGGGCCCTCACCACAGTCATCGCGCGCCGGACCACCTCCATCCCGCCGCTGAAGATGCAAGGCCTGCTGGCCCTTGTGGCGCTGCCATCGCTGGCTTTTGCCTCGGCGGTATTTGAAACGGGCCAGTGGCAGGCGGTCCAGCAGGCCGATGCTCTGGTCTGGGCCTGTGTGATCTGGGCCGGACTGGTGTCATCGGTACTGGCCACGACCCTGGTGTTCTGGCTGGTCCAGAAACGCGAAGCGGGACGGGTGACGCCCTATCTGCTGGCCACGCCGGTCGTGTCCATCCTGATCGGCTGGGGCTTCATGGGCGATGTGCTGACGACGCAGATACTGGTCGGAGCCGCCTTGACCATGGGCGGTGTCGGGATCGTGGCCTTGGCCGAGCGGGGCTTGAGGGCTGGGGCGACCAAGGGCTGAGAGTCAAATCAGGCCCGAACGCGTGGCGTCCGGGCGTGATTTTGCCGTGTGTAATGTCTGGCTCAGAGGCCGGGCAGTTTGAACCCGCCGTCGCGGCGGGGCGCAATGCTGATCCCCGAGTTGCCGACCAGGGCCTGATAACGTGCGTATTCGGTGGCGGGGTCGATGACGACGGCACCGTCGGCGGTCTGGGTCGTGGTCGCGGCCTGGCTGGCGGGGTCTTCGCGGCGCCAGAACATAATGCGGTCGGCCCAGCCGGATTCCTTGTGCGCAAGATCGCCGAACTCATCGTCCACGACATAGCGGGCGAGGGGATCGGCGCGGTCACCACCGGCCTGGGCCACCAGAATCTGTTCACCGGCCGAGCGGGTCACGGCCTGGCGCTGACCCAGAAGGATCTGGCGGGCTGCCGATTCAGGAGCCAGTTCCTGGGGGCGGGGCTGACCCGGTGCCGGCGGCGTCAGGCCGTACTCCGGCGGCACTGTCAGGGGGGCGGTGGAAACCGTCAGGAACTCGTCCGGCGTGACCTTGGCCAGACCAACGCTGCGCGACAGGGTGCTGCATGCGCCCAATGCCAGGGTGGACGCGGCTACGGTCAGGATAGTCAGGGTACGAAGGCGCATGGTCACTCTCGGTGTCGGACTGGATCGCGCAGCCGAGGCGGGCGCGCATGTCAGACCGTGGATGAAGCGTTTGATTACGACTTTTCGGCGGCGCCGCCAACCTTGGCCGCCTGTTCGGCACGCAGACTGTCCCAGATCAGCAGGACGACACCGATGGAAATGGCGCTGTCGGCGACGTTGAAGACCCAGGGGAAACTTATCTTGAGATTGGCGAGGACGCCCGGGAGAAAGCCAGGCAAAAAGAAATGAGGGGCCGAGAAGTCCAGGAAATCGACGACAAATCCGTACTGTATACGGTCGATGACGTTGCCGATGGCTCCACCCATGACAAGACCGATGGCGGCGATCAACAGGCGGCGATCCGCCTTCAACGCCCACCAACCCAGGCCACCGGCCACGAGGATAGAGAAGGCGCTCAGATACCACCGGGCCGAGCCGTCGCCGAACAGGCCGAAACTGACGCCGCGGTTCTCGACCCAGGTCAGGTAAAAAACCTGGGGTATGACCGTGACCTGCCCCATTTCCTGCAGGTCGATCCCGGAGATGATCCAGGCCTTGGTCAGCTGGTCGAAAATGACGATGAAGAGGGCCAGGCCGTAGGCGGCATAGGCGATGCGTGGGATTTTCATTCGGGCCGCTGAATTGTGAAGCGCTCCGGTTAGCAGCCTGATCGCAGCCCGCGAAGGGGCAAAAAGCGCGGGAAGGCATGGCGCGGGCGTGTTGCGAAGCGGTTTCCCGGCCAGAAAGGGTTGCCGTCAGGTCGGCATCGCCCCAAATGTAGCGCTTAAACAACCGAGTAATTCTCTGCCCATATCGAAGGAGCGCCGATGCCGCATGCCGACAGCCTGATTCTGATACTGGTCGGCGGCTTCGTGCTGGCCTTCATATTCGGCATGTTGGCGAACCGGCTGAAGCTGTCTCCGCTGGTCGGATATCTGGTCGCGGGGATTGCGGTCGGACCGCATACGATCGGCTTTGTGGCCGACCCTGAACTGGCTCCGCAGCTGGCCGAGATCGGCGTTATCCTGTTGATGTTCGGCGTCGGCCTGCACTTCTCGCCCAAGGACCTGATGAAGGTCCGCAAGGTGGCGGTCCCCGGCGCGCTGGTTCAGATCGCCTCGGCTATCGGACTGGGCTGGTTGCTGGGGCGTTTTCTGCTGGGCATGTCGGATGTCGAGGCGCTTCTGATGGGCTTTGCGCTGTCGGTGGCATCGACCGTCGTGCTGATGCGGGCCCTGGAAGAGCGCCGGCAAAACAAGGGGGAGATCGGACGGATCGCGGTCGGCTGGCTGATCGTCGAGGATCTGGTGATCGTGCTGGCGCTTGTCATGCTGCCGATGATGGTCGTTCCCGCCGGTCAGGACGTCGCTGCGGGACCGCTGGCGCTCAGCATGGCGTGGACGCTGTTGAAGGTGGGCGCATTCGTGGCCTTCATGCTGATCGTGGGTGGCCGCGTCCTGCCGTGGCTGCTGATCAAGATCGCCCATACCAAGTCGCGAGAGCTGTTTACGCTCGGGGTCCTGGCCATTGCTCTGGGGATCGCCTGGATCGCCTACTACCTGTTCCATTCGTTTGCGCTGGGGGCCTTCCTGGCCGGGCTGGTGCTGAACGGAACGCCGCTGGGGCACAATGCGGCGGAGCGATCCTTGCCGCTGCGTGACGCGTTCGCCGTGCTGTTCTTCGTGTCGGTCGGCATGTTGTTCGACCCGATGATCCTGGTTCAGCAGCCCTGGGCCGTTCTGGGCGTGCTGGGCATCGTCATCGTCGGCAAGACGGTGGCAGCCCTGGTCATAACCACGGCTTTCAAGCTGGATCGCAAGACCAGCCTGACCGTGGCGGCATCCCTGGCCCAGATCGGAGAATTCAGCTTCATTCTGGCGGCCCTGAGCATGAGCCTGGGGGCCATGAGCCAGGAGACGCACGACCTGATCCTGGCTGCTGCGCTGCTGTCGATTTCGCTGCACCCGTTCGTGTTCAAGCTGATCGACCGGATGGGGGCCGCGCCGGATCCCCAGCGGATCGCCCGCGCCGAGGCTGCAGAGGCCTCGATCTCGAGCGGGCCGAAAGTGACCGACCTGGTCTAGGCTGCGGTCAAAGCACCCCGATCATCGAGGCGACCAGTGGGTGCCGGACGATGTCGCCTTCGGCCAGTTTGACGACCGAGATGTCGGGGACGGCCTTGAGGCGCTCGGCGATGTCGGACAGGCCGGAGATGCCTGGCAGCAGGTCGGACTGTTGAGGGTCGCCAGTGACCACCATGGTCGAGTGCCAGCCCAGGCGGGTCAGCAGCATCTTGAGCTGGACGTAGGTGCAGTTCTGGGCCTCGTCCACGACGATGAAGGCGTTGTTCAGCGTGCGGCCGCGCATGTAGCCGATGGGGGCGATCTCGATCAGCCCCTCGGCCATCAGGGCCTTGACCCGCTTCATCGACAGGCGGTCGGACAGGGCGTCATAGAGCGGGCGCAGATAGGGGGCCAGCTTGTCCTCCATGTCGCCGGGCAGGAAGCCGATGGATTCGCCGGCCTCGACCGCAGGACGGCTGAGGACGATGCGACCGATCTTTCCGGCTTCCAGAGCCTCCACGGCCTTGGCGACGGCGAGGTAGGTCTTGCCCGTGCCTGCGGGACCGAGCGCAAGGACCAGGTTGTGGTGGTCGATGGCGGCCATCAGCTCGGCCTGACCTTCGGACTTGGGCTTGAGGGTCTTCACATAGGCCTGGTCGCGGTCGTCGTTGGACGGCATGGGCGACCAGCCTGCATGGGTTGGCAATCGGCGCACTTTGGCGTCGTCCATGAACTGGCGGGTATCCAGGACACCGTGTTCACGGCCGGTGTCGCGGGTCTGTCGCTTGATGGCTGCACGCTTGGTCATGGACGCCTCATTCCTTCAGGCATGAAAAAGGCGATGCCGCAAAAGCATCGCCTGGGAGACAGTGGGGAGGAGGTCGAGGACGGGAACGCAAGCGCCGCCCGGGTCACAGACACGCCCTCTGCGAGAGGGTGGGACTGACAGCGGAGAAGACCGCCGACCGGAACGCGTCACGCGCGTCCTCCTTGGGCTATGACCGGACCGGGCTTGATCCGGTTTCGGATCCGGGGCCGAAATGGCGACCTCGAATCGCATCAACACAATGATGCTAGCGTGGTTTACGATGGGTTAAAGCGCCCAATCGACGAAGAATAAGGTGATGATTTCATGACGGTTTATGCGTTGGCGGACAAGAAACCGCAGCTTCCGCCCAAGGGCGAATACTGGATTGCACCAAACGCGACTGTATCAGGTGACGTGATTCTGAAGCCCGGCGCCAGTATCTGGTTCGGGGCGGTCGTGCGCGGCGACAATGATCCGATCACGATCGGGCGCGACACCAATATTCAGGATGGCAGCGTGCTGCATTCAGACCCCGGAGAGCCACTGACAATCGGCGACGGGGTCACGGTCGGCCATATGGTGATGCTGCACAGTTGCGAGATCGGGGACAACACCCTGATCGGCATTGGCGCGGTGGTGCTGGGGCGGGCGAAGATCGGAAAGAACTGCCTGATCGGGGCCAATGCGCTGATCACCGAGGGCAAGGTTATCCCGGACAACAGCCTGGTGATGGGCCAGCCAGGCAAGGTGGTGCGCGAACTGGAGCCGGGCCAGATCGAAGCGTTGAGAGTATCGGCCCAGCACTATGTCCAGAACTGGAAACGCTACATCGACGATCTGACCGAGGTGTCAGAGTAGGGAAGGGTTTCAGGCGATGCGGCGGCCGTGGATGGCGGCCAGGCTAAGGGGCGGGCGGCCTGTCGTGCCGACGCCAATGCAGACGCGACCCGTCAGCAACCGGCTGTCGCCTTCACCAAAGGCCAGGGTCGAGAGGGGTGCGTAAAGGCCGACCACGCGGTCGATCTGGCCGGAAGGCCCGCGCAAGGGGGCCAGGGTGACCTCGATCAGGTCACCGGACAGGCCGATGGCGGCCTTGATAACGACAGGACGCGCTTCCTGAATGCACTGAGCCAAGGCGGCCGAGACCATGGCGTGCGAGGTTTCGCGCCACAGGGTCAGCATCGAACGATCTTTCTGCGTCGATCCGTGGAACGACTCGATCCAGCTGCCGGCGGTCCGCAGTCTGCAGCCACACGCATGAATCTCGGCCATGAACAGGCGGGGCAGGCGAAGGCCCATAGCATCGGGATGAAAGCTGTTGCGATCTGGAACGCCAGCCGTGATCGATGACCGGCGCGACAGGCTCGTCCAGTGATCGATCAACAAATGTGTGTCGGCATGGAACATCGAAACGGCCTCCGGCTGCCGCGTCGCAAGACCTACGCCGAAGGAAGGCAACGGAAATGAAAGGCTTTTGCTGTCTTGATGTCGGCTGGAGCGTCGCACCCCTTGCGACGCACGTGCGAAATTTCTGGAGGGTCGGCCCATGCGGGTGCGGATCAAGACATGGCTGCCGGCCCTGGTGGGCTTCATCGCCCTGACGGCCTTTGCCGACAAGGCGGCGGCCCAATGCGGCGCAGGCTGCGAACCCCCGCCGCCGCCGTGCTGCGAGCCGCCGCCACCGCCGCCGCCACCACCTCCGCCCCCATCTTGCTGTGGCCAGCCGCCATCGCCGCCTTTCGGTGGTGGAAACTTCGGCGTGAACGTCAATGTGAATGTCAACGCCAATGGCAATGCGAACGGCAACGCCAACTCCAATGCGAACTCGAATTCCGGCCGTGGCTTCATCGGTGCCCGCTCGGGCGGGGGCTTCTACGGCGGGGGAGGCGGTGGCTCGGCCTATGTGACGGTCGATCAGCCCTATCCGACCTCAATCAATGGCCTGAATGTCGAGGGCGGGGTGACACGTCGCCTCAACCGCGTGGCCTTTGAGGCGAGCCGCCGGGTCGAGAAGCGCGTGGTCATTCAGGCCTTCTGCATCGACGCCCGCAATGTGCCCCACGCGGCGTCACAGGTTCGCGCGGGCCGCGACGTAAGCCTGGACTATGAGGGCGAGCTGTATCGCTGCCTCGCCGGCACCTATCTGCAGGCCACGATCGCGGACTACTCGGGCGACATCAATTTCGACCACGGCGAGACCATGCGCTGCGAGCGTGGTCAGGCCCTGTGGTTCGGCAATGGCGGGACGGTCGAGTGCCGGACCCAGAAAGCCGAGCGCGACTGCAACGAGCGGTCACTGCTACGCCGCTATGGGGCTGGGGTGAAGATCCTGACCCTGTTCCGTGAGGAAACCTATACGGATTACCGTGAGGAGTGGGTCGAGGAAGCTGCCGCCATGGTGTCCGGCGCGACCATGACCCTGGATGGTGGCGTGGGTGGCCGGGTATTCTGAACGGGCGTGAATGCCCCGTTCAGGTGCCGGTCAGCCGCACCGGCCTAGAGATACAGCGTCGGCTTCGTCGACGATCCTGAGAAACGAACTGGCCCCGGTGGATCGCTCCACCGGGGCCTTTTTTCGCCTGAGCTGCGGCCCGGCCTATTGCGCTGCGGGAGCAGGCGCTGGTGTGGCTGTGACAGGTGCCGCCGGATTGTCCGACGTGATTGTCATACGCCAGGCCTTGTCGGCGGTCAGATACTGACGAGCGAGGCGCTGAATGTCGGCAGGCGTGGCCGATTCCAGGTCCGAGACGTGCGACCGGATTTCGTCGAACGTTTCCGGCGTGCGACCTGCATCAGCCAACTGGGTGATCCAGTAGCCGTTGTCGGCCTGGCTGCGGCGCACGGCCTCGACGACCGGGGCGCGAGCCCGCAGCAGTTCGTCGTCGGTGATGGGCGTGTCGCGCAAGCTGGTAGCGATAGTCTCAAACGCTCCAAACAGGGTCGGAAGGCTTTCCGGACGTGTCTCGGCCAGCATGATCTGGAAGCCATAGTCAGGAAAAACCGTCGATGAATTCGCGCCAGAACCAGGCGAATAGGCGATGCCCAGCTTTTCGCGCACTTCCTCATTCAGCCGCAGCTGGATGACGGCATTCAAAAGCGACAGCTGGCGGGATTCCAACCGGTCGCCGATGGCGTCGGTCGTGGGCCAGCCGATCATACCAATCGCCTGTTCGCCAGGACCGTCATGTTTGAGCTGAACCGGCTCGGTCGTGGGGGCGGGGAAGCGACGGGTCGCCGAGGCGGCCGGAGGCTGGGGCAATGGTCCGCGATCTGGCAGGGCACCGAAGGTGTTCGAGACCGTAGCGATGGCGTCTTCGACGGTGACATCCCCGACCATGACAATGTCTATGGGCCCGCGGGCCCGCCCCTCGGTCACGCCAGCCCTGACCTCGTCGATCGTCATGGCCGCGACTTGTTCGACCGTCGGGGTGGCATCTCGCTTGTCACCGGATGCGAGCAGTTCGCCAAGATTTTGTCCCAAGACACCGCCAGGTGTAGCTCTGCCTTGGGCCAGCTGGGCCGGGAACTGGCTGCGGGTCTGTTCGAACGGCGCGGCGCGCAGGCCGGGATCGACCAGATAAGCCGTCAGGGCCTGCATCTGAAGCTGAAGATCCTCCGGCCGGGTCGCCCCGCTCAAGGTGTAGGCATCGGTGCCCAAGCCTGCATTGACGCTGTAGGTCTTGCCACTGAGTACGCGGGTCAGTTGATCGACGGTCAGCTTTGAAGTGCCGCCAGGGCCCATGACTGCGTTGGCGAAGGTCAGGGCCGTGATACGGTCGGTCGGCAGGGCCAGTTCGCCGATACCGGTACGGACGTTGACCAAGATCTGGTTCTCGCGGAACTCCGTCGGCTTGACGAAAAGACGGACTCCATTGGGGAAGTCCACGCGGGTCACGCTCAGATCGGCCACTTCGGTCTGGGCTGTAGGCTGGGTCGGCGTGCCGAAGTCAGTGTAGGGCCATTCCAATGCCGCATCATCGGCGCGGGCGACGACAGGTGTCTGGCGCGAAGCCTCCAGCGCGGCCGTGACAGCCGCCTCTCCGCCTTCGATGGCGACCGGTGTGGTGACCATGACGACGGGGCCTTGGCCTTCGAAGACCGGGCGGACGGCTGCATTAACCTGATCCGGGGTCAGGCCTTCGACGGCGGCATTGAATAGTTCAAGATTGGTGGCCGGGGCCGAGAAGACAGTCTCGGAGTTGACCGAGCTTACGAGGCCGTTGGCCAATGCAGGCGTCGATCGGGTCGCCGCAGCCGTGACAGCATTGGTCAGGGCCGTGCGCGTGTCCGTGATCTCGCGTTGAAGTTCGGCTTCGGTGACGCCGAACTGGACAAGACGACGCTGTTCCTGTTCCACAGCTTCCATGGCGCGATTCAGGCCGCCTGGATTGAAGGCGGCGAACAGACCGCCCAGGTCCAGACTGTCCAGGAAGTTGCTGCTGGAAGCCCCTGCCCCCAGGAAGGGCGGATTGTCGGCGCGTGCCATTTCGCCGAGACGGCGGTTCAGGACCGCCAGGCCTAGGTTACGGACCAGAGCCTCGCGGCGTTCGGCCACGCTGTCGGGGTCGAGATCGGGGTTGCGTATCCAGCTGATCTGCACGGACGACTGAATGCCCGGTTCGACCAGAATGCGGGTCTCCGGCCCACGCTGGGCGGGCGTGCCCAGATCGGGATCAGGCGCAGCCTCGCCCCTCGGCTGCCAGCTTTCGAAGTTGGCCCGGATCTTGGCCTCCATCTGATCGACGTCGAAGTCGCCGACGGCGACGAAGGTGGCGCGGTTGGGGCGATAATAGCCGCGGTAGAAATCGACGAACCGCTCTCTAGGCGCGGTGCGGATGATGTTCAGATCACCACCGATCTTGCGGTTGGCCAAGCGTTGACCGGGCGCGATCAGGGCCAGCTGGGCGTTCTGGATGCGGTCCTGTGGCGTGTCACGGGTGCGTAGTTCGCCCTCGATTACACCGCGTTCGGCATCGACAGCGGCAGCGTCGAAGAGCGCCTCCGACACCTGTTCACGCATAATGCGCAAGGAGGCATCGACAGTCTCGTCGTTCGTGCGGGGCAGTTCCAGGATGTAGATGGTCTGGTCAAAGCCGGTGGAAGCATTGGTGTCGGCCCCGAAAGCCAGGCCCAGACGCTCCAGGATGCGCAGCAGTTCGTTCTCGGGAATGTTGGTCGTGCCGTTGAAGACCATGTGTTCGGTGAAATGTGCCAGACCCAGCTGGTCATCGGCCTCCATCAGCGAGCCGGCGTCGATGCGCAGGCGGAAAGACGCCTGGCCAGCCGGGGTGGCGTTGCGCAGGATCGCATACTGCATGCCATTGGGCAGGGTGCCGAAACGAACGTTGCTGTCGGCCGGAATGTCGCTGGTGGCTTGAGCGAACGGATCGGTCGGGGCCTGGGCCTGAGCCAGGGCCGGGGCGGCGGTGATCAGGACGCTGGCCGAGGCGGCGACAAGCAGGAGCAGGCGGCGAGGGGAACGCATCAACAATCTCTTTCCATAGGCGCAAGGGGCCCGCGGGCCGCGCCGGTCAAGGGTAGGGACTGTGTGGAGAAGGTGTCAAAGTCCCTAGACACCTTTCGATGACAAGGACACTTGACGCAAGTTACCGAAAGTTAATTTCCGGGACGCGAGACGTAGAAGGTGGCCGAGTTGCCGGTGGCGTTGGCCCCGGTGATCACGGCGCGGCCTGAGCCGGCAACGGTCGTATTGGCCGTGGCGGACACATTGCCTTCGTTCGTCTGGCTGTTGCGGACTTCCATATAGCCGTTGCAGGTCGAGCAGCCGTAGCCGGTGACATTGTTGCCCACGGCGTCGGCACCGACGTAGACGTCATAGCCGTTGGTGCCGCTGAAGGTGGCGGTGGAATCGACGCCGCCGGTGTTCAGCTGGGTATTGTCCAGCTCCAGATAGATGTCGTTGTTGCCGACAGACAGATCGTTGCCCGCCGCACGCGACGAGGCGGTGGCCGCGCCATAGTCGAAGGCGGTGGTCAGGGCTGAGGAGCGGACGAAGCTGCCGCTCTGCTGATCCGAGGCGACGACGACGCTGCCCCCCTGATTGTACAGATTGGCCTGGTTAGCGCTGGCGCGGGCGCGGGCGGCCAGGTCCCAGGCATTGCCAGCGTTGGAACTGGCCTCGGCCTCGATGAAGTCGCCGGTCGAGCGCTGGCCGATGGTCAGGTTCTGGCCCGACGTCTGGCCGGAGTTGACCTCAACCGCATTGGCGATAGCCTGGCTGGTCACGCCTGCGGTGGCGGGGATGTATTGCGCCTGGATGCGGCCGAACGACCGGACGGTGGCAGACGAGGACTGGTCGACGGAGCCGTCGATGAAGGCCCCTTCGCCATAGGCCGCGACAGTGTTGGAAATGGCCGTGGCGTTGATGTTCGCGCCGCCCAGAAGGCGTGCCGACCCTGCAGGCCCCACCTCGGTGGTCGCGCTGACCAAACCGCCCGTGTTCGACTGGCTGGCGTCCAGCGTCACATCGGCCCCGTAGCCGCTAGCGCCCAGATAGTTGCCGGCTGCCTGGGTCGTGGCATTGATCACGCCATAGGTGTCGCCCGAGGCGTTGATGTCGGTGCGAGCCACCGAGTCGCCGCGCATATCCTGCGTAGAGGTGACCGTGACGCTGCCGTTGTAGACGGCACCGGTCAGGGTGTTGCCCTGGGTGACGGTGGTGACCGTGACCTGTTCCTGGGCATTGACCACGTTCAGCGTCTGGCCCGCGATGACATCGCCCAGTTGCAGCTGGTTGTTCAGGACGACGCTGTCGTCCTCGCCGGTGGGCGGCGGTGGCGTCTGCGCGCAGGCGTCAGTAGCGACTGCGGCGAACATCGCCGTCGCGAGCATCGTGCCAGCGAGACGGATCCGCTCGTGTTGCGCCATTGTTCGTGTCCGTGTTGGGGTAGGCGGGATAGTAGCCGCCGGTCGGGCCGACCGTGCCGCCCAGGGGGTCGGGGCCCGCCGACAGGCAGACCTCCGGTCCCGGAGCGCCATACAGATTGGCCATGAATTCGACGGTGGCGCGCTCGATCAGCGCCCGCACCGCCAGTTGCACAGGCTCCAGCCCGCCTTCGCCCGCCGAGATGTCGAAGACGTTGCCGTTCAGGAAGTCGAAGACGCCGGCGGAGATTTCGCGGCCGATGATCTGCTTTTGATAGGAGACGACATCGACGACCTCCATCGTCTGGGTCTGGACCAGACGCAGGTCGATGGCGACGTTCATGACGTAGGACTTGCCGCTGAAGGCGGTGGATAGCGGTGTGCCTGTCTCGACCTGACCGGCGGCCGCGTCGAAACCACCCGAGCGAATGTTGTAGTTCACCTCGGTAATGCCGCCGACGACGAAGAAGTCGGAGCCCGGCACCTGGCCGGCGATGATGCGGCGATATTCGGTGTCGCCACTCTCTGCCGCCTGGTCGCCGATCAGGCGATTGTTGGCGTAGCGCAACTCCATCTCCGAGACGGAGGTGTCATAGCGTTCGACGATGTGCGCGCCGGACTTGGCCAAGGCGCTCATCGCCATCAGGGAGGCCCCGCCTGTAATCTGGCGTCCGCCGTCGGCCGAGACCGTGCCGGTGTAATCGCTGATCCGGCCGACGGCCATGCGCGGGGATGGCAGGTTATAGCGGCGGGCATAGTCGGCCATGCAGTACAGGGCCGCAGAATAGGGTGTCGGATTGGCCGTCACCGGCGCATTGCCGATCGGCGTCGCATAGCGCCCGGTGGAATCGGCCGTGGCCGAGATACAGCCACTGAGCAAGGCGGCCGTCGCGCAGGCGACGCCGGCGATGCGCACGCGGCGCGAGATGGAGCCTACGCTCATGGAAGCCTCAGTGTGCCGTTCAGGCTGGTCCCGGCATTGACGTTGCCGTTGTTGACCTGACGCGAGTTGACGATGACGACGTTGTTGTTGCCCTGAACAACGACGTTCAGGTTGTTGCCGATGGCGGTTGAGCCGCCGATGGCCGTGCCGTTTCCGTTCTGGCCCGCACCCGCATAGGCCGAGGCGACACCACCCGACTGGCGGGAATAAGCGCTGGCACCGGACTGGATCAGGCCGTCAACGATCAGACGGTTGCCGTTGGCGTCGCGCGTCGAGCCGGTCTGGGCCTGGCTGGTCGTGTAGCGCGAGCCGCCGTAGCCGGACTGGTAGTTGGCCATGCCAGTAGAGCCTGCCGACTGGGCGGCGGCGGCGGCTGGGAGGGCCAGCAGCGCGATTGCCGCGACGGGCAGAATGAAACGAATGGACATGAGCGAACCTCGGGCCAAAAGACGCGGGTCGCACAAGACCCTGTGTGCCACTCTGGAGCATGGTTATTAAGAACCGCTTGCCATGGTGAACATCGTTGTGACTCAGCGCTCTGATCCGACCGGAGACACGCCCTGACCGACCGTTTCGAACCGCCGATCTTCAATGCGCCGCTGGTGGCGGTGTTGCTGGTCGCGTCCATGCCCGCTCTCTATTTCTTGCAGACGACGTTGCTGGACGCAGGGCTGTCGCTGGCGTTCCGCTCATCGTCGCTGGTGGACGGCAGTTGGTGGCCAGGCGTGGTCACCTCAATGTTCGTGCATACGGGCTGGGGCCACGTGGGGATGAATGCGCTGGCGGCCCTGGCCTTTGCTCCCCCGGTCGCAAGGTTGTTTCCCGGGGTGCGCGGAGGGGTGGTTTTTCTGCTGCTCTATATAATGTGTGGTATCGCCGCGACCGTCGGCTATGGCCTGCTGTATCTGGATAGTTCCGTGCCGGTGCTGGGAGCCTCCGGGGCTGTGTTTGGCATTATGGGTGCGGCGCTGCGTTTGCTCGGTCGCCGGGGCAGGGGGCCAGTCGCGCTGACCAATAAGCGATTCTTGAAGACGTCGGCGATTCTGATGGCGGTGAATGTGGCCACGGGACTGGTCGGTTTCGCGCCTGGAATGCAGGGCGTCCAGATCGCCTGGGAGGCGCACGCCATAGGCTATGTGGCGGGAGCGCTTCTGATCGGACCGTGGTTCGCCTGGTTTGCACCGAAGCCGGATCAGTTTGATTCTCGGGCGGATGTGAGCGACGCTGCCGTCTGATGCGGTCCGTCCGCGGCCGCGCGCAATACCCGGGGAGGGGAAGCCGATGCTGGTCGCCGAGATTCTCAAGGACAAGGGCGAGGCTGTCTTTGTCATCCGCCCGGATTTTCGTTTGTCCGATGCCTGTGCCGAGTTGGATCGTCGGCGCGTAGGAGCCCTGATCATCTGTGACGAGGACAAGGTCGTCGGTGTCTTGTCAGAACGAGACGTCGTCCGCGCCGTGGCCACAGATGGAATCGCGGCCCTGGATCGCCCGGTCTCTACATATATGAGTGCCGATGTGGTGTTCGCCGCGCCAGCAGAGACTGTGGCGATTCTGATGGAGCGGATGACAGACCGCCGAATCCGGCATCTGCCGGTGCTGCGTGAGGGGCGACTGGCCGGGGTGATCTCCATCGGCGACGTAGTGAAGTGCCAGATCGCAGAGGCCACGCACGAGGCGGAATCCCTGAGAACCTATATAGGCGCTGGCTGAGAGAGCGATCCCGGCCCTGACCGACCGGGACTCTGCGAGAAACTTCACAAAAGGTGCGGATTCCGGTTGCGGACAAAAGGGGTGCTGCGTATATCCCCGCCTCGCTCGGAAACGGGCCGGACGCCGGGGCGGCGGAGACCAAGGTCTCCCTGCTCCACAGGGAAAAAGTAACGTTTCGTTCTTGCTTCCTAAAGGGTCTTCGGTTAGGTTCCGCGCCTTCGATCGAATCGTCGGAAACGAAAAGGGGGAAGCCTCTCGGGCTTCTCCAGACGGTTTTGTGCGGCCAGGAAGTCTTGGATTTCCGATCTGCAGAATGGCTGAAAAGCCCGGTTGACACGGAGAAACGGGGTCATTAGACAGCCGCCTCCATCGCCCTCCGGGGTGGCCTTGCAGAGACTGGTTCTTCTTTAAAAAGAACCGCTTGACGCAGGAAAATGAGGCGCTAAACACCGCGCCTCACTCGTCTCCGGACGGGCCGCAGATTGAAAGGTTCTTCTTTAAAAAGAACCACTTGACGCGGAAAAATGAGGCGCTAAACACCGCGTCTCACTCGCCTCCGGGCGGGGCCGCGGAAAAGAGGTTCTTCTAGAAAGAACCGCTTGACACGGAATACCGAGGCGACTACATCGCCGCCTCCGCCGCTCACCGGCGCTAAACAGTGGGGCCGGTTATTCCGGTCTTGGTCTTTGAAATCGTTGATCTGGAAAGAGAAACGCAGGCGGCGGTGTCCTAGCGAACGGTTCTTCGGAACTGTTCTAACGACACTGACAACTGCGGTCTTTTTGAAAAGACACCATAGACGCCCGATCTTCGGATTGGTCGTTCGTGGGATCTCGTCAAATAAATACGTAGAACTAATGCCAATCGGATTTCGGTCCGATCTGCTTAGGTCAGATAGTCAACTCAACCTGAGAGTTTGATCCTGGCTCAGAGCGAACGCTGGCGGCAGGCCTAACACATGCAAGTCGAACGGACCCTTCGGGGTTAGTGGCGGACGGGTGAGTAACACGTGGGAACGTGCCTTTAGGTTCGGAATAGCTCCTGGAAACGGGTGGTAATGCCGAATGTGCCCTTCGGGGGAAAGATTTATCGCCTTTAGAGCGGCCCGCGTCTGATTAGCTTGTTGGTGAGGTAATGGCTCACCAAGGCTACGATCAGTAGCTGGTCTGAGAGGATGACCAGCCACATTGGGACTGAGACACGGCCCAAACTCCTACGGGAGGCAGCAGTGGGGAATCTTGCGCAATGGGCGAAAGCCTGACGCAGCCATGCCGCGTGGATGATGAAGGTCTTAGGATTGTAAAATCCTTTCACCGGTGAAGATAATGACTGTAGCCGGAGAAGAAGCCCCGGCTAACTTCGTGCCAGCAGCCGCGGTAATACGAAGGGGGCTAGCGTTGCTCGGAATTACTGGGCGTAAAGGGAGCGTAGGCGGACATTTAAGTCAGGGGTGAAATCCCAGAGCTCAACTCTGGAACTGCCTTTGATACTGGGTGTCTTGAGTGTGATAGAGGTATGTGGAACTCCGAGTGTAGAGGTGAAATTCGTAGATATTCGGAAGAACACCAGTGGCGAAGGCGACATACTGGATCATTACTGACGCTGAGGCTCGAAAGCGTGGGGAGCAAACAGGATTAGATACCCTGGTAGTCCACGCCGTAAACGATGATTGCTAGTTGTCGGGTTGTTTACAACTCGGTGACGCAGCTAACGCATTAAGCAATCCGCCTGGGGAGTACGGTCGCAAGATTAAAACTCAAAGGAATTGACGGGGGCCCGCACAAGCGGTGGAGCATGTGGTTTAATTCGAAGCAACGCGCAGAACCTTACCACCTTTTGACATGCCTGGACCGCCAGAGAGATCTGGCTTTCCCTTCGGGGACTAGGACACAGGTGCTGCATGGCTGTCGTCAGCTCGTGTCGTGAGATGTTGGGTTAAGTCCCGCAACGAGCGCAACCCTCGCCATTAGTTGCCATCATTTAGTTGGGAACTCTAATGGGACTGCCGGTGCTAAGCCGGAGGAAGGTGGGGATGACGTCAAGTCCTCATGGCCCTTACAGGGTGGGCTACACACGTGCTACAATGGCAACTACAGAGGGTTAATCCTTAAAAGTTGTCTCAGTTCGGATTGTCCTCTGCAACTCGAGGGCATGAAGTTGGAATCGCTAGTAATCGCGGATCAGCATGCCGCGGTGAATACGTTCCCGGGCCTTGTACACACCGCCCGTCACACCATGGGAGTTGGTTCTACCCGAAGGCGATGCGCTAACTCGCAAGAGAGGCAGTCGACCACGGTAGGGTCAGCGACTGGGGTGAAGTCGTAACAAGGTAGCCGTAGGGGAACCTGCGGCTGGATCACCTCCTTTCTAAGGATGTTCCTCCAGGCCGTCTCTCACGAGGCTGTCTATTGGAACTCCAATAAACTGCGGGGCGCCGCCGTCTCCGTTTCTCTTTCCTCTTTCGCTTCCATAAGCATCCGGCATTCGGTCGGTGTGGTTGGAAGTGCGATCGCGAGCCTGGGTATCTGCCTGGCTGTCGTGCCGCCGAAGGCCCGTAGCTCAGCCTGGTTAGAGCGTACGCCTGATAAGCGTAAGGTCGGCAGTTCGAGTCTGCCCGGGCCTACCAGCTCAGCTGGACCGGCTACGACAATCGTTGACAGCTCTCCTGTGTTCGACCCTGAAATGGGGCCATAGCTCAGTTGGTAGAGCGCCTGCTTTGCAAGCAGGATGTCGTCGGTTCGACTCCGTCTGGCTCCACCAGGACCCCGAACCCCGGGACCTCGTTAGATCGCAATCAAGATTGCCACCGGCTTCAACGCTGGCTGGCATTGATATTGTAAAGGAAGAATGCGTCCGGCCTGTTCATAGGCTTCAAGGACACGTTCGAGAGAAGACATTGTCTGACAAAAATCAGGCATGGACCCCCGGCATTTCTTTCCAGTCGGCGGGATCATCCATGCATGAGTTTTGCTGAGAAACGATCAAGCGTTGAAGGGCTTCTGACGGATGCCTTGGCGTAGAGAGGCGATGAAGGACGTGGCAAGCTGCGATAAGAACCGGGGAGGCGCTAGCACCCTTTGATCCGGTTATTTCCGAATGGGGAAACCCACCTTTGTGGTCTTCCAACTCATGCCCAGTCTTCGGACTGGGTGCGGGTTGGTTGATTGCTTAAAGGTATAATGACCTGAATACATAGGGTTCATTAAGCGAACCCGGGGAACTGAAACATCTCAGTACCCGGAGGAAAGGACATCAACCGAGACTCCCGTAGTAGTGGCGAGCGAACCGGGACCAGGCCAGTGCTCTTGTGAAATAAAGTCGAACAACCTGGGAAGGTTGGCCATAGCGGGTGACAGCCCCGTAGACGTCAAACAGCAAGAGACTCGAGTAGGGCGGGACACGTGAAATCCTGTCTGAACATGGGGGGACCACCCTCCAAGCCTAAGTACTCCTCTACGACCGATAGTGAACAAGTACCGTGAGGGAAAGGTGAAAAGCACCCCAACGAGGGGAGTGAAACAGATCCTGAAATCGGAAGCCTACAAGCAGTCGGAGCCCCCATGCGGGGTGACGGCGTACCTTTTGTATAATGGGTCAGCGACTTCATGTGTCGAGCAAGCTTAAGCCGTTAGGTGTAGGCGCAGCGAAAGCGAGTCTGAATAGGGCGCTAAGTTCGACGTATGACGACCCGAAACTAGGTGATCTATCCATGAGCAGGTTGAAGGTTAGGTAACACTAACTGGAGGACCGAACCCGTGAATGTTGAAAAATTCTGGGATGACTTGTGGATAGGGGTGAAAGGCCAATCAAACCTAGACATAGCTGGTTCTCCGCGAAATCTATTTAGGTAGAGCGTCCGACGAATTCCTTGGGGGGTAGAGCACTGGATGGTTGCGGGCTGCGCGAGCGGTACCAATACTAACCAAACTCCGAATACCCAAGAGAACTATCGGGCAGACACACGGCGGGTGCTAACGTCCGTCGTGAAAAGGGAAACAACCCTAACCATCATCTAAGGCCCCCAAGTACTGGCTAAGTGGGAAACGATGTGGGATTGCTTTGACAATCAGGAGGTTGGCTTAGAAGCAGCCATCCTTTAAAGAAAGCGTAACAGCTCACTGATCAAGCGATCCTGCGCGGAAAATGTAACGGGGCTCAAGCCAGTCGCCGAAGATATGGGTTTGCACTTATGTGCAAGCGGTAGCGGAGCGTTCCGTAAGCCGATGAAGGCCAGGCGTGAGCCTGACTGGAGGTATCGGAAGTGAGAATGCTGACATGAGTAACGATAAACAGTGTGAGAAACACTGTCGCCGAAAGACCAAGGGTTCCTGCGTAAAGCTAATCTGCGCAGGGTTAGTCGGCCCCTAAGGCGAGGCTGAAAAGCGTAGTCGATGGGAAGCAGGTAAATATTCCTGCACCAGCTAGAAGTGACGGATGGCGTAACTTATCAGGGCTTATTGGATTGCTCCTGGTAGGGAAGTTGTCCCTGGAAATAACTCTAGCAGAGACCGTACCCGAAACCGACACAGGTGGTCAGGTAGAGCATACCAAGGCGCTTGAGAGAACTGTGCTGAAGGAACTCGGCAAATTGCACGCGTAACTTCGGAATAAGCGTGACTCACCTAGGGCAACCTAGACTGAGTGGCACAAGCCAGGGGGTAGCGACTGTTTAGCAAAAACACAGGGCTCTGCGAAGCAGCAATGCGACGTATAGGGTCTGACGCCTGCCCGGTGCCTGAAGGTTAAAGGGAGTTGTGAAAGCGACGAACTGAAGCCCAGGTAAACGGCGGCCGTAACTATAACGGTCCTAAGGTAGCGAAATTCCTTGTCGGGTAAGTTCCGACCTGCACGAATGGCGTAACGACTTCCCCACTGTCTCCAGCACAGGCTCAGTGAAATTGAATTCCCCGTGAAGATGCGGGGTTCCCGCGGTCAGACGGAAAGACCCTATGAACCTTTACTATAGCTTCGCCTTGGCGTTAGCGACCGTATGTGTAGGATAGGTGGGAGGCTATGAAACCGGGGCGCCAGCTCTGGTGGAGCCATCCTTGAAATACCACCCTTACTGTCGTTGACGTCTAACCGAGGGCCGTTATCCGGTCCCGGGACATGGCGTGGTGGGTAGTTTGACTGGGGCGGTCGCCTCCTAAAGTGTAACGGAGGCGCGCGATGGTGGGCTCAGACCGGTCGGAAATCGGTCGTCGAGTGCAATGGCATAAGCCCGCCTGACTGCGAGACTGACAAGTCGAGCAGAGACGAAAGTCGGCCATAGTGATCCGGTGGTCCCGCGTGGAAGGGCCATCGCTCAACGGATAAAAGGTACTCTAGGGATAACAGGCTGATTTTGCCCAAGAGTCCATATCGACGGCAAAGTTTGGCACCTCGATGTCGGCTCATCACATCCTGGGGCTGGAGCAGGTCCCAAGGGTATGGCTGTTCGCCATTTAAAGTGGTACGTGAGCTGGGTTCAGAACGTCGTGAGACAGTTTGGTCCCTATCTGCCGTGGGTGTTCGAAGCTTGAGAGGATCTGTCCCTAGTACGAGAGGACCGGGATGGACATACCTCTGGTGTACCTGTCATGACGCCAGTTGTGCAGCAGGGTAGCTATGTATGGAATAGATAACCGCTGAAAGCATCTAAGCGGGAAACTAACCTCAAAACAAGGCTTCGCTGAGGATCGTGGAAGACTACCACGTTGATAGGCCAGGTGTGGAAGTGGGGCGACCCATGAAGCTTACTGGTACTAATAATCCGATCGGCTTGATCGTTTCTCAGCAAAACTCATTCGATTTTCGAATATGACAATGTCTTCTCAAATAATCTGCTGTCCGCCTGGTTGACCTGGTGGCTATGTCGGAGGTTCCCCACCCGATCCCATTCCGAACTCGGTCGTTAAGCCCTCCAGAGCCGATGGTACTCCGTCTCAAGGCGTGGGAGAGTAGGTCGCCGCCGGGTCTACCAGTCGGACAGCAGTTATTTGCATTATTCCTGGGCTAACGCGCTTCGCGCTACTTGAGCCTGGACTTCTCTCGAATATTCTTCCTTTGCACTACCGTTTGCCGCGGGATGGAGCAGCCCGGTAGCTCGTCAGGCTCATAACCTGAAGGTCGCAGGTTCAAATCCTGCTCCCGCACCCAAACAATCTAAAAGCCCCGCATGGCTCGCCAGCGGGGCTTTTTGCTGTTCAAAGCGGTCGCTTCAAGACAGCTCCTAGAAATGAGTTTGCAAAGACCTGAACGCAGCTGAGTCATCGTGCCGAACAGGCATGTGTTTTTCCAGATCCCCACCGCAGGGATGCCACAAGCGCTCAACCGTCGCTTGATGCAGGCTTCAAAAGGAAATGCGGCAGCAGGCCGGCGATGACCCGCCGGCTGGCGTCCTCATCCTGATCCAGCATGTCTCTCAGGGGCGGACCGATCATGGCCTCGCCAAATGCGCTCAAGGCGATGAAAAGAACCGCCGACGAGATTCGGCCGTGTGCCTGGCCGTCAGGATCGCCGAGCTTTTCCTGGATGGCATGAACCAAGCCTGTGACCGCGTCGCGCACAGGCTCAAGGTGTTCAAGGTCACCCTTCAGCACAATCCAGGCCGCCAACTTGCCAGCACCGCCTACGGCAAAGGCATCGAAGACGGCGTTGATCAGTTCCAGCGGCGCACCCTCGTCGGTTCGCAACCGCGCCATGGCGGTATCCAGCGCGCTGGAGAGGTCCGCGACCATCGATCCCATCAAGGCGGACTGAAGACCTGCGGCCGATCCGAAGTGGTGGATCAGATTGGTATGCGTCACACCCAGGTCATCGGCCACACCCTTCAGCGTGACGGAGTCCGGGCCTCCAGCGAGCAGTTTTTCGCGCGCGCAGATCAGGGCTTCCAGGCGCGCGACTTCAGGCGTGCGGCGACGACGTCGGATTCTATCTATTGACATATTTGTAAGTTACAACCATGTAGATAGCATTGGTTAGGCTCAGTCTCTGGAGAGAGCAAGTGACAGCTGCAGTATTGGTGGATGATGCCGCTTTTCAGGACGTACCGCGCGCTCCAAGCCGCTTGAAGCCGCGCCGCGTGGAACCCATGAGGGCTTGGCGGGCTCTGCAGCGGCTAATCGCCGACAAGGAGGACACCCGTCAGGTATTCGAGATCATGAATGCCTTGGCCGGCGGCTCTGTCCGCCAGGGCTATCACCAGATGCTGGATGAGATTGAAGGCTCGCGGCAGGCCTTCATGATGATCGAGTTGGCCGACCGGCTTCAGGATCGCTCATGGCTGGACGGCCTGCCGGAAGGTAGCGTCGGACGCGCCTATCTGGATTTCATCGAGGAGCGAGACCTGTCGGCCTATGGTCTGGCCAGCGAAAGCCGCAAGGTGGCCGATAGCGAGATCGATGCGGCCCACCCTTACGCCTGGTATGCGCGTCGACTGAGAGATGTTCACGATATCTGGCATATTCTGACCGGGTATCGCACTGACGCATTGGGAGAGGCCTGTGTGGTCGCCTTCTCCCTACCACAGACTCGCAGCGCCGGTTTTGGCCTGATCGCGGCCGGTGTTGCGTTTGAGTATGCGCGGGCCGGTACCGGCCATCCGTGCGCCCGCGCCATATTGGAAGCTTGGCAGCGCGGACGGCGGGCAAGCTGGCTGCCCGGACTGGACTATGAGGCCCTGATGAGCGAGCCGCTGGACAAGGCGCGGTCCCGCCTGGGTCTGGCGGGACCGACCCTGTACGATCAGGTGCCGGTGGAGGTCCGCAGCACGCTTCCCGGAGCGGCGGCGTGAAAGCCGGTGTTCTGACTGCGGCGCTAGTCGGGTTGGCAACGGCGGCCCCGGCGTTGGCACAGGAGGCTTCGATCATTGGGCGTTGGCGGACGACGGCCGAGAATGGCGTGGTCGAAATTCAACGCTGTGGGACAAGTTACTGCGGTCGGCTGGTCGATGCGGCACCGCTGCGGCGAAATCCGGCGCAGACGGATGCACGCAACCGCGATGCCAGCTTGCGCAATCGGCCCCTTCAAGGCCTGGCTGTGCTGCGCAATTTCAGCGGCGGGCCAACAGTATGGAACGGTGGCCCACTGTATGATCCGGAAAGCGGCCAGAACGCCGGCAGCGGCAGGCTGACTCTGGTCGAAGCCAATCGGCTGTCGGTGCGGGGCTGTATCGCCCCCCTGCTATGCCGCACCCAGACTTGGACGCGGATCCAGTAGGGCCGAAAACATGACGTTGGTCGAGGACGTTGCCGCTGCTGAAGCCGATGCCCTGTGGGCCGAGCGGTTCTGGACGCAGCATTATCGACCGGGCGTGCCGACCACCATCGAGGACGAGTTGGAACGCTGGTCCACCGTCGATCAGTTGTTCGAAGCCGATGTCGCGCAGTTCAGCGATCGCGTCGGCTTCGTCAGCCTCGGTTCCGAAATGACCTATGGCCGGACGCTGGATGAGGCCAAGGCCTTTGCCGGCTGGCTACAAGCCATCGGCGTCAAACCCGGCGACAGGGTGGCGCTGATGATGCCCAACTGCCTGCAATACCCGGTGGCCCTGTTCGGGGTGCTGTTCGCGGGCGGCGTGGTGGTCAATGTGAACCCGCTCTATACGGCGGCGGAACTGAACCATCAGCTGGCCGATAGCGGAGCGGCGGTACTGGTGGCCATGGACCTGTTCGCCAGGACCGTGGGCCAGATGCATGGCACGGCGGTTCGTCACATCGTCCTGACCGGCATGGGCGATATGATGGCGGTCACCAAGCGGTGGGCGATCAATGCCATGATGCGTGGTGGTAGATTGAGCCATGCCGAACACTGGCGGTCGGTGCTGGCGCGAGGGCGCAAGGCGGGCTTTCGACCCGTGGATCGCCGCCCGGCGGACTTGGCCTTTCTGCAATATACGGGGGGCACTTCTGGTGTGGCCAAGGGGGCGATGCTGAGCCACCGCAACGTCCTGGCCAATGTGCTGCAAGGCCGCGCCTGGGTGATGAGCCAGGTGCCGTCGGACCAACCGTTGGCCAATGTGACCCTGCTACCGCTGTACCATATCTTCTCGTTATCGGCGAACCTGCTGATGTTCATCGGGGTCGGGGGGCGCAACATCCTGATCGCCAATCCGCGCGACGCCAAACGGGTGGAATGGGTGCTGCGCAAGGAGCGGTTCACGGGTATCGCGGGCTTGAATACCCTCTTCGCGGGCTTGTTGAAGACGCCGGCGTTTCGTGGACGGGACTTCTCCGACCTGAAGCTGACCATCGCCGGCGGCATGGCGACGCAAGCGACGATCGCAGAGGATTGGCAGGCCGTGACCGGGGCCCCGCTAGTCGAAGGCTATGGGCTGACGGAATGTTCGCCGGTGGTGTGCATCGGCTATGTGGATCTGAATAAACCTGAGGACATGGGTTTCGACGGCACGGTCGGTCTGCCCGTTTCTTCGACTGAGGTGCGGATGCGCCGCGACGACGGCAGCTGGTGCGGCATCGACGAGCCGGGCGAGCTATGCGTCCGCGGCCCGCAGGTCATGCAAGGCTACTGGAATCGGCCGGAAGACACAGCCGTGGTCCTGTCGCCGGATGGCTGGCTAAGCACCGGTGACGTCGGGGTGATGCAGGCGGACGGTCGGGTGCGGCTGGTGGACCGGATCAAGGACATGATCCTGGTTTCCGGCTTCAACGTCTATCCGAACGAGATTGAGGATGTGGTCGCCGCCCATCCCCTGGTAGAGGAAGTCTGCGCCCTGGGCGTGGCCGATCCGGTGCAGGGCGAGCGGGTCAAGATCGTGGTGGTGCCGCGCGATGACACCCTGACCGAGGCCATACTGATTGCCCACTGCCGCGAGCGGCTGACGGGCTACAAGATTCCCCGCGTGATCGAGTTCCGCAACGAGCCCCTGCCCAAGTCGGCGGTGGGCAAGGTGCTGCGGCGGGAACTGAGGGGCTGACGCGCCTTAAGCTGCCCGTCGCCGAGTGATCCACCATCCGAACACCGCCGCGACAGGGAACATCAGCACACCATAGACCGCGGCCGGCAGCGACATGTCTGGCCGCCCCAGCACGCCTTGGGCGACGACGATGGCCAGGGTGGCGTTGTGGATGCCGACCTCGAAGGCGCTGGCTATGGCCTGTGGCGGATCGATGCGTAGCAGGCGGGGAATGACATAGCCGACGCCCAGGCTGAGGCCGCAGAAGACGGTGGCGATGCCGCCCAGCAGGACAAAATTGGTCGCCAGAAGGTTGAAGCTGCTGATCGCCGCGCCTGCGATCACCAACATCAGAATGACCACCGACGCGATCCGAACCGGCTTGTCCATCGCCCGGGCAAAGTTCGGCTTCAAGGCGCGCACAGTCATGCCAAAGGCGACCGGGGCCAGAACGATCATGAACACCTCCAGCGTCTTTCGGAATTGCAGGCCTACGGTCAGGTCGCCCGGCTGAAACCAGGCGATAGCCAGGTTGGTGATGATGGGCAGGGTCACCACGGCGATGACCGAATTGATCGCCGTCAGCGAGATGTTCAGCGCAACGTCGCCGCGGAAGAGATGGCTGTACAGATTGGCGGTCGTGCCCCCGGGCGAAGCCGCCAGGAGCATCATCCCCACCGCCAGGATGGGCGGCAGACGGAACAGTAGTACCAGGCCGAAACACAGGGCCGGCAGAACCAGCAACTGACAGGCGAGGGCGACGCCTGCGGCCTTGGGGCGTCGGGCCACTCGGGCAAAATCGGCGGGTGTCAGATCCAGCCCAAGACCGAACATGATGACCCCCAGGGCCAGCGGCAGGGCAACGGCGGCGAATTCCATGCGGTGTCCTCAGAGACATCCCGTGTCAGCGATGGCGACCGCAGACACGGGGTGCCGACGGAATAAAGTGCGTAGCGCAACACTTCAACTTACAAAAATGTAAACAAGTCGCATGGCTGGCCTACCATCGTTCAACCAACACGGCTGTCAATATGTATTGACATGTCGGTGAGTAGGGCGAAAGTTAGTCCCAACCGTCGGTGGTCCCGCCCCGCCGCGCGGAAACATCAGGCGGGAAGGAAACGCACAGACACCCCGTCGGGAGCGGGGCGTTCTCGGGAGGGACTTCATGGCTTCATCGGCTCGTATCCGTGCACGTCTGGCGGTCACCGTCTCGGCTGGCGCTCTTTTCATAGCGGCTCCGGCCGTGGCCCAGACCGCTGGGACGCCGCCCACGCCGCCTCAGCAGGATCCGGGCCAGGCGACCACCATCGACGACATCATCGTCACGGCCCAGAAGCGCGAGCAGTCGGTGCAGGATGTGCCGATTGCGGTGACGGCCCTGTCGTCCGAGACGCTGGAAACTCTGCGCATCGAGGGCGGGTCCGAACTGCTGCGCGCCGTACCGAACGTCAGCTTCTCCAAGGCCAACTTCAGCATGTACAACTTCTCGATCCGAGGGATCGGGACCAAGGCAGTCTCCGCCTCCAGCGACCCGGCCGTGGCGGTTAGCTTCAACAATACCCCCCTGATCCGCAACCGGCTGTTCGAGCAGGAATATCTGGATGTGAACCGCGTCGAGGTGCTGCGCGGGCCGCAGGGAACGCTGTACGGTCGCAACGCCACGGGTGGCGTGGTCAACATGTTCCCCCAGCTGCCGACCTTCGAGCCAGAAGCCTTCGCCACCGGCGAACTGGGCAATTTCAACAGCCGCCGGGTGCAGTTGATGTCCAACATCCCGCTCAGCGACACTTTTGCAGTTCGTGGGGCCTTCGCCTTCACCAAGCGCGACGGCTTCGACTACAACAGTTTCAACGACACGCATGTGAACGACCGCGACCTTTTCACGACACGTCTGTCAGCCCGGTGGGAACCCAACGACCGCTTCCGCGCCAATGCGATCTGGGAGCATTTCGAGGAAGACGACAACCGCTCGCGCACAGGCAAGCAACTGTGCACCAACGATCCGGGACCGACGCAGGTGGGGTCGGCGGTGATCACCACGCCTTATAATCAGGACCAGTTAAGTCAGGGTTGCCTGCCTGGTTCATTGTACGACGCCGCCGCCTATGGCGCACCGAACGGTGGTTCTTTTGGCCCTGCACGACTGCTTTCTGGCTTTTTTAGTCTGGGCATCGACGAAAATTTTCAGAGCATCTTCCCGATTCCGCAAGGTCTTGATCCTTACGAAGGCGTGGTTCAGTCGAGAGATCTACGAGAGATCGCCACCAACTACGATCCCGTGTTCCGGGCCAAAAACGACGTTTTCCAGGTCAACCTGGAATTCGATCTGACTGATACCCTGACCCTGTTCTCCCAGACCGCCTACGCCAAGGACGACTATTACGCATCACAGGATTACGCACGCTATGTGTCCAACCCTGTATTTTCCGACACCAGTCAGATTTTCGACTTTTCCGGAAACCCCACGCCTTCGCCGGCCGCGCCGGGCGGCGTTTACAACGACCCTCAACTTGGTCCGTCCAGCCGCATTCTGTCGGCAGACATTAGTCAGTCCGATAATCGCCAGTGGTATCAGGAGTTCCGAATCCAGTCCGACATGGATGGTGATTTCAACTTCAGTATTGGAGCCAATTATTTGGACTTTAAGTCCGAAGATAACTACTACGTATTTAACAATACTTTTTCATACCTAGCAGAGTACTTCTACAACTCCGTTCTTGGTCCAGACGGCAGTACACAAACCCAAGCTTGCGACGAAAATCGGCCATTTGAATGCGTCTATGTCGATCCGAACCCCCTCAGTGACATCAACGGCGAAGGTCATAACTATTTCCGCAGCAAGAATGTTGTTCACACACGGTCTTGGGCTGTGTTTGGCGAAGGCTACTGGGATCTGACCCCCGAACTGCGCCTGACCACGGGATTGCGCTATACCGAAGACCGCAAGGACACGACGCCCTATCCCAGTCAACTGCTGTTGGGCGCTCCCTTGGCCGGCGGCTCTGGACCGGGGTCTGGCGGCTTTGCTCGGCGAGGATACTATGCGCTCCCCGACATCGAGCAGAAGTGGGAGGCCGTCACCGGACGTATTGTTCTGGATTGGTCGCCGACACTGTCATTCACCGACGACACCCTGATCTACGGCTCGCTGTCGCGCGGTTACAAGGGTGGCGGCACCAATCCTCCGCGGCTGGATCTGGATCCTGCGGTCGTCCAGTATCAGCCCCTAGCCAGCACTTTCGAGCCGGAATACGTCACCGCCCTGGAAATCGGTACCAAGAATACGCTTCTGGACGGCACGCTGAGGCTGAATACCACGGCATTCTTCTATGACTACAAAGACTATCAGGTTTCCCAGATCGTCGACCGAATTTCACTGAACGAGAATTTCGACGCCACCATTTGGGGCTTGGAACTTGAGGCGGTCTACAAACCAACGGCGAACTTTCAGATTGATGGCAACGTCGGCTATCTGAAGACTCGTATCGCCGATGGCGAAGGCTCCATCAATGTCATGGATCGAACCCAGGGCAATGCGGACTGGACCGTGGTTCGTCCGTGGATTCAGGTGCCGTCGAACTGTATCGCCCCGACTGAATATGTTGAGCGTATTTTGAACAGTCCGTTCGGGCCATCTCTCGCAAACATTGCCATCAGCGCACTTTGCGCAGGCTCGTCTCGCTACGGCACTTTCAATCCCGATTTCACGTCTCAACTTCCCTTCTGGGCCTTCTATGGTTTCGAATACGATCCGCTGACCGAGGCCCCGAACGGGGGGCGCGGTTTCGAAGCGGACCTGAGCGGAAACGAACTGCCCAACTCGCCCAACTGGACCGTCAATATCGGGACCCAGTACACTTGGTTCCTAGGGGACTGGGACGTGACCGTGCGTGGCGACTATTACCGCCAAGGCGAGAGCTATTTCCGCATCTACAACACCGAATACGACCGGCTGGAAGGCTGGGACAACGTCAACCTGTCGATTGCGGTCGAGGATGCTCAGCGTGGCCTCATGCTTCAGGCCTACGTTAAGAACGTCTTCGACGACGCCCCGATCGTCGATGCCTTCACCAACTCCGACGACACCGGCCTGACCACAAACGTCTTCACACTGGACCCCCGGCTGATCGCTGTGCGTCTGACCAAGACCTTCTGAAGACGTGCACCAACCGCCGCCTGCAGCGGCGACCGAAAACACCCATCTCGACCGCGCGATGCGGCCGTGTTTGCGGGTTTGCGCCCAACACAAGTACTTGTATTTACTAGTTTAATTGGGTTGACTCAGATTTGTTGAGGGTGTTGTTAATAGTGCCCCGTAATGGGGATCACCAAAGGGCCGGTGCAAAGGCCCGCTCAAGGGAGGACTATCATGATCAAGACACTTTCCTTCGCCGCCGCAGCCTTCGCGACGCTCGCACTCGCGTCTCCATCCTTCGCCCAGTCGTTCTCGCCCAGTTCCGGCAGTGTATCCGGATCGGGCAATGTTCGGCTTAGCCAAACCACCACCGTCAACTGCAATGTTTCCATTACGGCCAGCCCGCTGAGCGCAACCACCGCACCCATTCCAACGCGCAGTATTTCAGCTGGGGATTTCCTCTGTATCTTCGTCGCGCCGTTTGGATCTTGGAGTGCGGCTGTTGTGCCGGGATCAACCACTTCGATATCCCTGACCATCGGGGCCAACACCGTGGCCGGACAGCCGTGCTACGGGACCACGACGGTTGCCTGGAACAATGCGACCAACACCGCCACTTTCAATAACAATGTGCTGCCGCCGGTGACTGCTGGGAACCCTTCCTGCACGATCATCAGCGGCTCGATCCGCATCCCCGGCCTGACCATCATCTAAGGACAGGTTTCCTTCTCGATTCTCTGATACCCCAACTGGCCGGGCACTTCGGGTGTCCGGCCTTTTGTCTTCGAGGGGCTGTCTTGCCCGCCCGTATCGCGCCGTGTCCTTGTGTTCCCGATGATGCAATCGAGTAGTTCACCATGCAGGCCCTGATGCTGGTCTGGGCGCTTTCCGGCTCGCTGGGTATGCCTCAAGCGGTACCCGTTCCGGCTGCACAGAGCATCGCCACATCGCCAGACGTCATCCCGCAAGACCCCCCTTCCCAGGACGCCACCGACCCGACCGCGACTGCTCTGGAAGACGTCGTCGTCACTGGTCGCCGCGGAGCCGCCGAGGTGGCCCCCGAATTCGAACTGGACGCCGAACAGATCGACAATCTGGGGGCCTATGACATCCGCGAGGTGCTGACCCGTCTCAGCGAGAGACTGGGGCTGCGCCAGCCGCCAGTCGTCATCGTCAATGGTCGCCGGGTGGTGGATGCCCGCAACTTCTTTGGGTTCCCGCCCGACGCCCTGATACGGGTCGAGTCTCTGCCACCCCAAGCGGGCGCACTGTACGGTGGCGATCCGTCCCAGCGGGTGTTCAATATCGTCCTGCAGCCCGCCTTCACCAGCCGCGACGCACAGGCCCGTGCCTCGCGCCCCACGGCAGGAGGCACGTCTTCTCTGTCGTTCGACGCTCGGCAGTCGACTATCGACGAAACCGACACCCGCCAGTTCGGGGTCCAGGCATCGCGCACCACAGCACTGCATGCCGATGAACGCCCCGACTATCTGCGGGACAATCCGGGGCGCGAGGGCATCACCCTGCGTCCCGCCACCGACACCGTCTCGGCCAATGCCGCCCTGACCGGCACTCTGGGCGACTGGTCGACGTCGCTCAGCGCCAATGTCCAGAGCCAGGACACCCGCTTCGTCTCTGCGGTCGGTGGTCAGCCCCTGGAAACGCAACAGGGCAACGACAGTCTCGGCATCAACGGGGGGATCAGTGGGCGGGCGCTGGGCTGGTCGGTGCGCCTGGGTGTGGACGGCCTTATCGCGCAGGGAGAACAGACCGGACTGACGGATGTGGGTTCACGCAATCTGTCCATGATCGCCAATCTGTCGGCCGACCGGAGCTTGATCGAATTGCCCGCCGGCCCGGTTTCGGCAACGATCGACGGCCAGTATGCCCGCTCAGACTCGGAGTATGACACCGACAGTGTGTCCTTGCGTCAAACCTCGCAGTCGCTGGACATGCGAGGCAATTTAAAGGTGCCTCTGCTCCGGGCGGAGCCGGACGCACCCGGGTTTCACGGGGGCGATCTGTCGGTGAACCTGGGCGGGAGACTGAGGGTATTAGACGACGCCGATGCCCAGGGTGGCGGCCTTAACGCCGGCCTGGCCTGGTCGCCGTTTCGCAAATGGCAGCTTAGTGGCCAGTGGGCGCGCGCCACCGACGGTCCGACGCGCCAGCAGAGGTTCGACCCAATCCTGTTTGGCCCGCCCCGTATCGTCTATGATTTTCTGACGGGTGATGCCGTCGAGGTTTTGCCTTGGCTGGGGGGCAATCCAGACCTCAGGGCGCAGGAGACCGAAAGCGTCAATCTGTCGACCTCCGTGGGCCCGTTTGGCCCGTGGGGACTTCAAGGCAATGTCAGCTACCAAAGCACGCGCTCGACCGATGCCATCGGGTCGCTGCCGGGCTTCAGCCCCGCTGTCGAGGCCGCCTTTCCCGACAGGTTCATCCGTGACGCCGACGGACGCCTGACCAGCATCGACCAGCGGGCCATCAACCTTGACTCGATCGCGGCGCAAAGCCTCTCCTCGGGTGTCACGCTCAACATCCCCGTCGGCGATGCAGCACCGGGCTCTCGTCGGGTCGGCTCCTTGCAGATCGCGCTCAGTCATAGCTGGCAGATCGAGAATCGGATCACCATTCGAGACGGCCTTGCGGATCTGGACCAGCTGGCCGGAGACGGCGGCGGCATTTCACGTCACCAGGTCAATCTGAGGCTCGACGGGCGTTACGGGAAGTGGGGGCTGAACGCAGCGGCCAACTGGCGAGGTTCGTCGCGCATCCGGCGTGACATCGGTCTGGACGGCCCGGACGATGTGGTGCTGGGGTCTCTGGCGACCGTTGGGTTCAGGCTCAGCTATGTTTTCGATGCGCCTGTATCCACAGATCCCAATGCCGCCTCGTCGCGTCGCAACGACGGTGTCCGGCTCGAGCTGGAGATCGACAACCTGTTCGATGCCAGACCGGATGCCACGCTGGGGGATGGCCGCGCAGCACCGGGCTATGGCCGCGATGACCAAGACCCGTTAGGCCGTGTGTTTCGCGTGACCGCCAGCCGCCGTTTTTGAGTGGTCGCAAGCCGTTTCTCAGGCAGCCGATCTCGGCTAGACCGGCCGAATGACCGACATCATCGAACTTTCTCACTGGATCGACGGACGCAAGGTCGAGGCGGAGAAACCCGGAGAAGGGCTGAACCCCTCTGACACCCACGAGGTCGTGGCGCGCACGCCGGATGGCGGCGTGGCGGAGGTGGAGGCGGCGGTCGATGCCGCGCGCATGGCCTTCCCGGCATGGGCCGAGGCGTCGCCGGAGGTACGGTCCGACGTGCTGGATCGGGCGGGCACGCTGTTGATGGAGCGGCGCGAGAGCGTCGGGCGGTTGCTGTCGCGCGAGGAGGGCAAGACCCTGGCCGAGGGGATCGGCGAGACGGCGCGGGCGGCGCGCATCCTGAAGTATTTCGCGGGCGAGGCCCTGCGGCTGCACGGCCAGAACCTGGCCTCGGTGCGGCCGGGGGTGGAGGTCCAGACCTGGCGGCAGCCAGTGGGGGTGTTCGGCCTGATCACGCCATGGAACTTTCCCATTGCTATCCCGGCCTGGAAAGCCGCACCCGCCCTGGCGTTCGGCAATACGGTGGTGATGAAGGCGGCGGGGCCGACGCCGGCGACGGCCGAGGCTCTGGTCGCCATTCTGCACGAGGCGGGACTGCCGAATGGCGTCTTGAACCTGGTCATCGGACGCGGCGGGGTGGGGCAGGCGATCGTGGATCACCCCGAAGTGGACGGGATCAGCTTCACCGGTTCGCAGGGTGTCGGGGCAGGCGTGGCCATGGGGGCGGCCAAACGTCAGGCGCGGGTCCAGCTGGAGATGGGGGGCAAGAACCCGCTGATCGTGATGGACGATGCCGATCTGGAGCGGGCCGTGGCTGTGGCGCTGGACGGCTGTTTCTATGCGACGGGCCAGCGGTGCACGGCATCCAGCCGGTTGATCGTGCAGGACGGCATTCACGACCGCTTTGTGGCGGCGCTGTCGGAGAAGCTGGCGGGGCTAAAGGTCGGCCATGCGCTGGACCCCGCGACCAACATCGGCCCGGCGGTCAGCGAGGCGCAGATGGAGACGTCGTATCGCTATATCGACATTGCGACCGGCGAGGGCGGGCGCGTGGCGCAGGGCGGGCGGCGTCTGACGCTGGAGACGCCGGGCTGGTACGTCGATGCGACCCTGATCGTCGATACGGCCCCGGACATGCGGATCAATACCGAAGAGGTGTTCGGCCCGGTGGCCTCCGTGATCCGGGTCAGCGACTACGAACAGGCGCTGGAGATCGCCAACGGCGTCGAGTTCGGCCTGTCGGCGGGCATCGTCACGACCTCGCTGAAGCATGCGCGGGATTTCCAGCGGCGGGCCAAGGCGGGGATGGTCATGGTCAATCTGCCGACGGCCGGCGTGGACTATCATGTACCGTTCGGGGGAACGAAGAAGTCCAGCTATGGCCCGCGCGAGCAGGGCTTTGCGGCGGCGGATTTCTTCACCCAGACGAAGACGGGGTACAGCTGGAGCTGAGGCCTAGAGGCTGAGCACAACGACCCAGGCCGCGTGCGCCATCAGCCAGAGGATGGCCACGAAGTTGATCGTGAAGACCTGACCGCGCAGGGCGACATTGTCGCCGGTGCACTGAACCGCGCTGTGGATTACACGCCCGATCAGGAACAGCCAGGCGGCGGCGACGTCGATGGTGTTGATCTGCCCGGTCAGGATCAGCAGGCCGAGGCCGATCCAGGCAAACACAGGCGCCTCGAACTGATTGGCCAGGTTGCGCTGGATGCGGGCGGACAGACGCGGGTCGCCGTCGGCACGGGCGAAGTCGGCCTTGGTGGCCTGTCCCCGCTTGACGACGATCAGCCGTGTCCAGGTCAGGACGACGTAGAGGCCGACGACCAGGCCGAAATGCAGAACCATCGGAACCAGGGCCCAGGCGGCGAGCGCCGTAAGAGCCGGTTCCGATGTCTGCATGCCCGTCATGGCTGTCAGGCTTGCGCCGCGTCCCAGGCCCGGACGGCGTCCGCATCGCGGGCGCTGAGGTCGGGGTAGTCGGCGTCGGAACCGACGTCAGGGACGCGGCGCCAAGAGCGGGCGCATTTTGGCTCAGAAATTAGCGGCTTCACCACGACGGCCACGTTCAGCACCTCCGCGAACTGAGACGCATCAGGAGGAGGTGAAGCTTCGGTCATTTCCGCGCGACTGACGCGGAAGATGTCAGCGACATCTTGGTCGGACATGCCTGTGAAGGCAGACGCGATGTGCTCGTCAGTGATGAAGACCTCAAGCTCGGCGTCCAGGCCGGTACCGATGCGCTTCTCACGACGCTCGATCTCCAGTGCGCCATTGGTAACAATTAGGGCTTTTTCGATCTTCGCCCAGCGGTGCTTTTCATCGAAGTTGGCCCACTCCCCCGGCGTCTCCGGGATCACCCGCGCGCAGTTCGAACCGCCGTCCGGGAACCGTGTCCCCCAGGCTTCTTCCATGGTGAAGGGCGTCAGCGGGGCCAGCCAGGCCGTCAGGCGCATGAAGACCTCGTCCATCACCGTGCGGGCAGCGCGCCTGCGGATCATGTCGGGGCGGTCGCAGTACAGGCTGTCCTTGCGGATGTCGAAATACAGGGCCGACAGGTCGCCTGAGCAGAACTCCAGCACCGGACGGACGACGTCCTGGAAGCGGTATTCGGCATAGGCCTGACGCACCTGGCCATCCAGTTCGTGCAGGCGATGCAGGATGAACTTCTCCAGCGGCGGCATCTGCGCATAGTCGGTCAGGCGCTCGGCCTCGTCGAAACCTTCCAGTGCGCCCAGCAGGTAGCGGACGGTGTTCCTCAGCTTGCGATAGGCATCGACCGTGGTCTGGAGGATCTGCTTTCCGATCCGCTGGTCCTCGGCATAGTCGACCAGGGCGACCCAAAGGCGCAGGATGTCGGCGCCGCTCTCCTTGATGACGACGGCCGGGTCCGTGGTGTTGCCCCTGGACTTGGACATCTTCTCCCCGTTCTCGTCCTGGGTGAAGCCGTGGGTCAGGACGGCCTCATAGGGGGCGCGGCCACGGGTGCCGGAGCCTTCGAGCAGGTTGGACTGGAACCAGCCGCGATGCTGGTCCGAGCCCTCCAGATACAGGTTCGCCGGCCAGTGCGATGGGCGGTCGCCGGTATATCCATGAGCCGGATCGCGCGCCTCCAGCGTGAAGGCATGGGTGCAGCCGCTGTCGAACCAGACGTCCAGGATGTCCGTGATCTTCTCGTAGCGCGAAGGATCGTGGGCCCCCAGGAAGTCGGCGTCGGGCCGGTCGAACCAGGCGTCGGCCCCGCCTTCGGCGATGGCCTTCAGGATGCGGGCATCGACCTCTGAATCGTGCAGCGGATGGCCGGTTTGTTTGTCGACATACATGGCCAGGGGCGTGCCCCAGGCGCGCTGGCGGCTGATCAGCCAGTCGGGGCGACCCTCGACCATGGTGCGGATACGGTTCTTGCCGGCCGCCGGATGGAAGGCCGTGGTGTCGATGGCCGTCAGGGCCTTGTCGCGCAGAGTGTCACCGTCCTTGAGCGGCTCGTCCATGCGGATGAACCACTGGGGCGTGTTGCGGAAGATGATCGGGGCCTTGGAGCGCCAGCTGTGGGGGTAGGAATGCTCCAGCCGGCCGCGCGCCAGCAGGGTGCCCGCCTCGATCAGCTTTTCCATCACGCCCGGGTTGGCCGAGCCGAACTTGCCGGTCTTCTTGCCCTCGGTCTCCAGCACCTTCAGGCCCGCGAACAGGGGAACGTGCGGATAGTAGGCGCCGTCGGGATCGACCGTGTCGGGCACCTCCTTGTGGCCGTGCGCCTTCCAGACCTCATAGTCGTCCGTGCCGTGACCGGGGGCGGTGTGGACGAAGCCGGTGCCCGCGTCGTCTGTGACGTGGTCGCCCGACAACAGGGGCACGGAGAAGCCGTAGCCGCTGTCCAGCGCGGCCAGGGGATGGGCGCACTCCAGACCCGACGGGTCGATGTCATAGACGCGGGTCCAGGTCGCGATCTTCGCTGCCCTGAAGACGTCCTCGGCCAGCTTGTCGGCGATGATGAAGCGGTCGCCGGGCTTGGCCCAGGGCTCGAACTCCAGCCCGGTCTCCAGCGACGCCACTTCGTACAGGCCATAGGCGATGTCGGGGCCATAGCTGATGGCCCGGTTGGCCGGGATGGTCCAGGGCGTGGTGGTCCAGATCACGACCGACGGCGTCTGGGTGCGGAAGGCCAGCAAATCGTCCGGGTGGCTGTCCGACGTGCCGACGACCGGGAACTTCACCCAGATCGTGGGGCTGACGTGATCGTGGTACTCGATCTCGGCATCGGCCAGGGCCGTGCGCTCGACCGGCGACCACATGACGGGCTTGGAGCCGCGATACAGCTGGCCGGAGTTCTTGAACTTGTGGAATTCGGCGACGATGGCGGCCTCGGTCGTGAAGTCCATGGTCGCATAGCGGTTGTCGAAGTCGCCGGTGATGCCCAGCCGCTTGAACTGATCGCGCTGCACGTCGATCCAGCCAGCGGCGTATTCGCGGCAGGCGGCCCGGAACTCGGCCTTGGACACCTCGTCCTTGCGGCGGCCCTTGGCGCGGTACTGTTCCTCGATCTTCCATTCGATCGGCAGGCCGTGGCAGTCCCAGCCGGGGACATAGTCGACGTCATAGCCCAGCAGGAACCGCGACCGGACGACGAAGTCCTTCAGTGTCTTGTTCAGGGCGTGACCGATGTGGATGTTGCCATTGGCATAGGGCGGGCCGTCGTGGAGGACGTACAGCGGTGCACCCTGGGCCTGACGGGTCTTGCGCAGCGTCGCATACAGGTCGCCCCACTGCTCCAAGATCAGCGGCTCCTTCTGCGGCAGGCCACCGCGCATCGGGAACGGGGTCTCCGGCAGGAAGACGGTCTCGCGGTAATCGCGGCCGGTAGGGGTGTCGGGTGTGGCGTCGGCCATATCAGTCGTCCAGGCGTATCTTTGGGTGATCGTTCGCGGTGATGTTTCGATCCCGGCGAGCACGGGGCTTGAGCCCGTTGGCGCTACGCCGGGCGGCTAATCGAAATCGGGCGAAACAGGCGGACGGTCATGATGGGATCGGTCTAGCAGGGCGGTGCGCGGGAGGCTAGGCGGACAGGACGGCGCGCGCGGCGTCGGCGTCGGCGTCGATCTGGGCCTTCAGGGCGTCCAGGCTGTCGAAATTCATCTCGCCGCGCAGCAGGGCGACCAGTTCGGTCTCGATGATCTGGCCATAAAGGTCGCCTGAGAAGTCCAGCAACCAGACCTCCAGCAGCGGCTCCTCGATCTCGAACATGGGGCGGATGCCCAGATTGGCGACACCGTCGACGATACGACCATCGGCCATGCGCGTGCGGGTGGCATAGACGCCGTATGCCGGTCGCATGTAGTCGCCCAAGCGGACGTTGGCAGTGGGCACGCCGATGGTGCGACCGCGCTTTTCGCCGTGCACGACCTCGCCCTGGATGGCGAAGGGGCGGCCCAGGATGGTGGCGGCGCGGGCCATGTCGCCGGCCTTCAGCGCCTCGCGCACGGCAGACGACGACAGCTTCAGCCCATCGGGATCGTCCAGTCGGTCGATGACGCTGACGGTGAAGCCCAGCTGTTCGCCATGGCGGCGCAGGCCCTCGGGTGATCCGCTGCGGCCCTTGCCGTAGGTGAAGTCGAAGCCGACGGCGGCGTGGCGGATGCCCAGGCCATTCTTGTGGCCTAGCGCGCCTTGCGCTGCTTGAGGCCCGGCCAGAACCTCGGCGGCAAACTGCTCGTCCGTCATGGCCGCCATTTCGGCGTCGAACGGCAGCAGATACAGGCGCTCGACGCCCAGTGGGGCCAGGGCACGGGCCATCTGGTCGGTGGTCATCAGGCGGAAGGGGGCCGCCTCGGGCTGGAACCAGCGGCGAGGATGGGGGGCGAAGCTGATTACGGCCAGCGGTGCATCCAGTGCCTGAGCCGCCTCACGCGCGGCGGCGATGACGGCCTGATGTCCGCGATGGACGCCGTCGAAGGCCCCGATGGCGACGGCGGCACCGCGCAGATCCTCTGGCAGGTCGCGCCAGTCTGTGACGACCTGGACCAAGATCAGCCCTTGCCGGGGCGCCGACGGCGGGGGACGCGGACCATGGCGATACCGTCCATGATCAACTTGTCGTCGACAAAGCCCTCGCAGTTCAGTTCGGCCCGCGCCGTCTCCTGATCGACCGACAGGACGGTGATGCGGATCAGGACGGTGTCGCCGATGCGGACCGGGAAGTGGAACTGGAGCGTCTGGGAAATGTAGATGGAGCCGGCACCTGGCAGGATGGTGCCGACCACGGCCGAGCCGAACGAGGCCGACAGCAGGCCGTGGGCGATGCGGCCGCGATAGGCCGTCTTCGATGCGAAGGCCTCGTCCAGATGGACCGGGTTGAAGTCATCCGACGCCTCGGCGAACTGCTGGATGCGCTGCTCGGTGACGAAGATGCTCTTTTCGGCGGCCATGCCGACGTGAAGCTCGTCGAGGATGTAGCCGCCCGAGGCGTGCGCTGTAACCAGATCAACCATGGACCGGCCTTAGCGTGAATTGTCGCATGTCACCACGTCAGATCGAGCATGGCATAACGGGCGTAAGTCGTCTCGGCCTTCAGCAGGTCGGCGGCGCGGGCAGGGTCGATCAGACCGTCGCGGCCACGGGCGGCATCGCCGTGAATGCCCTGAGCGATGAACAGGCAGTCCAGCGCCTGTCGGTCGGCCCCCAGCACGTCGGTGACGACGCCATCGCCGATACACAGCACGCGCGAGCGATCCGCAGGACGACCCAGAAGCGCCTCCGCCTCCTTCAGCGCCAGGCCATAGATGGGAGAGAAGGGCTTTCCTGCCATGGTGACGCGCCCGCCCAGCTCTTCGTAAAGGTCGGCCAGAGACCCGCCGCAATAGATAAGCTTGTCGCCGCGCTGGACCACGCGATCCGGGTTGGCGCAGATCAGTTCCAGATTCCGGGCCGCGCCTTCGGCCAGACGCTCGCGGTAGTCCTCGGGGGTCTCGACATTGTCATCGACCGGGCCGGTGACGGAAATGAACGCGGCATCGGCGGCACCCTCGGCAATGTCGAGACCGAGCCCGTCGTACAGAGGCCAGTCGCGGTCGGGGCCTATGATCCATACCGGGCCAGGAGCGCGCTTCGACAGTTCGGCGCGGGTGGCGTCGCCCGATGTGACAAAAGCCTTCCACGCCTCGCGCGGGACGCCCAGACCATCGAGCTGAGCGACGACGTCGTGGGCCGGGCGTGGGGAGTTCGAAATCAGCACAACCGCCCCGTGGTCGCGGTTGAACCGGATCAGTGCCTCGCAGGCCTCGGGCCAGCTTTCGCGCCCGTTGTGGATCACCCCCCAGACGTCACAGAGCAGGATGTCATAGTCCCCGGCGATCTCGCCGAGGCCGGAAGGCGCGTGGGGCAGGGTCATGGGCGGGAGATAGCGGGTTCAGGGGGCGGGGAGAAGGGCATCCCCGACCTTCACAAGGAACTGGCGTCACGCACCGTACGTTTCTGCCTTAGATATTTGAGGGAGAGGGTTTCATGAGAGCGATGTTGACGATGGCGGCGGTGGCCGCCAGTGGGCTGGTCGTCGCGTCCTGCGCGACGACGGACGGCTATGCCTCGGCCTGCGAGCGGGACTATGCCCGCAACCGCGAGTTTGCGACGGCGTCGGGTGCCGCGCTGGGCGCGGCAGTCGGGGCGGCGGTGGCCGGTCGCGGCGACCGCGAGGCTGGGGCGGCGATCGGCGCGGTGGCCGGGGCAATTCTGGGCAATCAGCTATCGGCGGAGGACGATCCCTGCGGCTACGGCTTCGGTGGCTACAACCGCGATTACCGCTACGGCCGCGAGCGCATCTACTGGCAGGACGACTATCGGCGCGACGGTTACCGCCGGTATTAGACTTCGGTCAGCTATGCCTTGGACGTTTGAAACCGCTATCTGGTATCCAGTGCCACAGTTTTCATGGATAAATTCAGGTCCGTGAGCCTGGCGTCCTCCACCGGCGTGCGGCGCTGGATTAGCTGTTTGCCAGCCATAAACTCCGGCGGAGCGTTGACCGCCTCGGCGCAGACGATGCGGTCGCCGCACAGGTGGAAGACCGCGAACCGTCCTGATGCTTGGTCACCGCGCAACAGTGTGCGGTCCGCCTGCATAGGTAGTCCCGCTATCTGTAGCTTGAAGTCGTATTGGTCGCACCAGAACCACGGCACTTCGAACGCAGCCTGGTCCCGCCCGACGATGGCGTGAGCGGCCTGGCGAGCCTGTTCCAAGGCATTGGGCACGCTTTCCAATCGCATGGTGCAGCCGTGACCGGAACGCGCCGCAGAGTGACGTCGCCGATAGCATAGATGGCGGGGTCGGAGGTTCGCGCAGTCTCGTCCACCAAGATGCCGCCGGAGCCCTCAGGATCGCAGGCCAGCCCAGCCGATCGCGCAAGCGCGTCATTGGCCAGGGCTCCGACCCCGACGAGGATGGCGTCGGAGCGGATGAGCTCCCCGTCTGACATGCGGACGCCTTCGACTTCGAAGGCGTCGACGTCGGCATTCAGCCGAATATCGACGCCTGCCGCCCGGTGACGCTCTGTGAAAAAGACCGACAACGGTTCGGACGCTACCCGTTTGAGCACACGGTCCAGCCATTCGGTCAGCACGACTTCGGTTCCCAAACTACGGGCTGAGGCGGCGGCTTCCAGCCCGGGTGGCCTAAGCGCCCCGTCCGGCGTTTCGCGGCGAGTTACGGGCCGGGCGCAACGCGCCAATCAGTCCGTCAGGACCCGTCGCTATTTTAGAGCCGCAGGAAGCCAGAGAGACAGGAAAGGCACAAACGTTACCAGCATCAGTACCGCAAAACAGGCGATGTAAAATGGCCAGATCGATCTCAGGGAGGCCGTCATCGGCACACCGGCTATGGCGCTGCCGACGAAAAGGACGGACCCGACCGGTGGCGTGATCAGGCCGATGCCGCAGTTCAGCAGGAGGATCACACCGAACTGAACGGGATCGACGCCGAACGCCTTGGCGACAGGCAGGAAGATGGGCGTGCAGATGATGATGAGTGGTGCCATGTCCATGAAGGTGCCGAGAACAAGCAGGATGACCGTGATCAGCAGCAGGATCATCACCGGGTTGTCGGTCAGGCCCTGAAGGCCTTCCACCATCATCGACGGAACCTGGAGGAAAGCCATCAGCCAGCCGAAGGCTCCGGCGCAGCCGATGATGAACAGGACGGCACCCGAAGTTCGTGTGGCGCCGATGCAAGCGTCCCTGAAGGCTGCGAAGGACATGTGGCGATAGACCAGCCCCGTCACCACGACCGCATAGACCACGGCGATCGAGGCGCTTTCGGTCGCCGTGAAGATGCCGGCGCGGATCCCGCCGAAGATGATGCCGACGAGCAGCAGACCGGGAATGGCGGCGACAAGGCGCGTGGCGACCATCCTGAAGCCGGGGAAGGGCTCGGCGGCATATCCACGCCTGCGGGCCACGACATACGCCGTGATCATGAGGCTGATCGCCAGCAGCAAGGCCGGGATGATGCCGGCCGCGAACAGGTCGGAGATGGATACTCCGCCGCCTGCCGCCGCCGAATACAGGATCATGTTGTGCGACGGCGGAACCAGCAGGGCGACGAGCGCCGCAGAGATAGTCACGTTGACGGCATAGTCCGCGTCGTACCCCCGCTTCTGCATCTGGGGGATCATGGTGCCGCCGATGGCGGAGACGTCCGCAATCGCACTACCCGACACGCCACCAAACAGGGTGGAACCAACGACGGTGACCTGACCCAGTCCCCCGCGGACATGACCGACCATCGATGACGCCAGGGCGATCATGCGATCGGACAACCCGCCCTTCATCATCAACTCGCCCGTGAAAATGAACAGCGGGATGGCGAGCAGGGCGACGGAGGTGATGTCGGACCCCATCTGCTGGAACACCACGATGGGCGGCAGGGCCAGGTAGATGACGGTGGCCAGGGTAGCGGCCAGCAACGAGAAGGCCACTGGCACGCCAAACGCCAGAAGTATGGCAAGCAGGCCGAACAGGATGACGAATTCCATGCTCAGTCCTCAACAGGAGTAGTGGAGGGCGCGACGTAGTCGCCGGTCAGCAGCCGCTCGATCGAGAACAGCAGGATCAGGGCCCCGCCGAACGCGAGGCCGGCGAACCTGAGACCGGAGGGCAGGGGCGCACCAGCCATGGCCACGGGCCAGTCATCGATCATGAGGGTGCCACCGTAGAACATCATGGCCGCGCCCGACGCTGCCGCGATCAGCCGACTGATCGTCTTGGCCCACCGCCGCCCTGATCCGGGCAGGCTGTCCTGCAGAGCGGTGAAGGCGAAGTGGGTCTCGCGCCGGACGGCCACGGCTGCGCCGAACATGACCAGCACACTCATCAGCAGCAGGGCCAGGGGCTCGGTCCAGCCGGGGCTGTCGTTCATCACATAGCGGGCGAAGACCTGCCAGGCCTGGACGATGGCCATGATGGCCAGCGACGTTCCGGCGATGCCGAGCACGACGCGGGTCAGTTCATCCAGGACGCGGACAGTCCTGTGGCGGGGTTCAGTCATGCAACGCCCTCCCCGAGCGCAGTACGAGATGCGCGGCCGTTCAGGCGGTCGCTGCGATACGTTCGTGGAGCGCACGCAGGCGTGGCTCGGTCAGATATTTGTCCAGCACCGGACGGACGGTGGCGGCGAAGGCGGCTTTGTCGACTTGGGCGACCTGAACACCGGCGGCGATGACGGCGGCGCGGGCCTCGGCTTCGCGCCGGTCCCATTCGGTCCGCATGATCTGGACCGAGCGCCGGGCGACATCACGGACCAGTTCGCGGTCGGCGGGCGTCAGGCGGTCGAAACTGGCTTTGGACATCAGCAGGGCATCAGGCGAGAACGAATGCTCCGTCTCGCTCCAGTAGCGGGCGACCTCGAACTGGCGGCTGGACTGGTAGCTGGGCCAGTTGTTCTCGGCCCCGTCTATCAGGTGGGTCTGGAGCGAGGAGAAGACGACGCCGAAGGTCAGGGGCGTCGGATTGGCCCCCATGGCGCGGATGGCATCCAGAAAGATGTCGGACTGCGGAGCGCGCATCTTCAGGCCCCGCATCTGGCCCGGCTCGGTCACCGGCTGGCGGACGTTGTAGAAGCTGCGCGGGGCGGCGTCGTAATAGGCCAGGCCGACCAGACCGCGCCCCTCGAAGACGTTCAGCAGTTCTGTCCCGATAGGGCCGTCCACCACCGCGCGGACATGCGCGACCGAGCGATAGACATAGGGAAGGGCCAGAAGCCGGGTCTCGGGGAAGGCATTGTTCAGAGCTGCGACCGCGACGCGGCAGATGTCGATGGCCTTGAACCGGGCCAGACCGATGGAGTCGTCCTCACTGCCTAGCTGGCCTGCCGGAAACTGGCGGATGCCCAAGCGGCCGTCCGTCAGCCGCGCCAGTTCCTCGCCCATCCATTTGACGGCGGTGACGGTGGGATAGTCCGCGGGATGAACATCGACAGCCTTGAACAGGGTCTGCCCGGACGTCGCGGCAGGTGCGCAGGCGGAAAGCCCGCCCAGTGTCCCAAGCCCGACTGCGCCCAGACCGAGGTGTCGTCGTGTAATCAGCGATGACGTCATGACGCGGCTCCTGTGGCGGCGACGGCCTGGCAGGCGATCCGGCCATCCGGGCCAAAGTCGGCATCAGCGGACTGGCCGATCCGGATATCGTGCACGCCCGTGGCGGCTCCCGTCGAGATCAGTTGGCCCGCCTCAAGCCTGCGACCGCGCGTTTGCAGCAGGTTCAGCAGGAAGGCCAGGGAGTCGAGCGGACCTCCCGGAATATCGGTCGCGCCCCCTGTGCCGACGCCGTGGCCATCGATCATGACGGTGCAGGTCAGCCCCGTCAGACGCTCTTGCCAGCCTGTGATTTCATTGCCGATGATCAGGCCGGCATTGTTGCCGAAGTCCGCCGCTGTAACGGCTGGGCCGTGGTCGTTGATCTGGGCGAACGGGCTGCCGGCGATCTCCACGCCAGTGAACGCCTTGTCGACCAGAGACGCGACTGTCTCGGCCGTCCAGTCGTCGCGGTCGGGCGCGTCTTGGCCGAGAGAAAGAACATACTCCGCCTCGACCGCAGCGAACCCGCCGTCGATCACGGGAAACCGAGTAGGAGTACTTCCTGCCAGCCAGACATTGCGCGAGAAGATCGGACCAGCGAGGCGGCCTGCTCCATACTCGGCATCCAGAGGGGCGCGGATCCGTCCCAGCTTCCAGCCCGCGACACGATCTGGCCAGACGGTGATCGCCTGGTCTTGAATGGCATAGGCCTCGGCCAAGGTCGCAGGCACCGTGCCTGGAAATGCGGGCAAGGATCTACCGGCTCGACGCGCCTCGACGAAGGCGTGCGCGACCGGCGACGGATTGGAATTGTCGTATGCGTGGCTCACGCCGCCTCCCATTTCACGAAGACATTGCGCAGGAAGGAAACCGGTGTCAATTTGAATCCGGCGAGGCCCGTTTCGACGCGCTCTTGCATCAGGTCGCGGGAACACGCGACGGTACGACAGGATGGAAACATGACCCGGTACTTTCGCAGATTGCGCCTCGGCGCTTTTCTGACCGCCTGTCTGGCGGCGCTGATTCTGCCCTGGGGCAGCGGCATGGCGTCGGCCCAGAGTACGCCTCCAGAAGCCTTGACCGCGTTCCCCGGTGCCTTGGGCTGGGCGGCAACGACGCCCGGAGGACGGGGCGGGCGCATCCTTCGCGTCACCAATCTGAACAGCACGGGTGAGGGCTCGCTACGCGCCGCGATCGAGGCCGAGGGGCCCCGTATCGTGGTTTTTGAAGTCGGCGGCGTCATCGACCTGGGCAAACAAACACTGCGTCTGCGCAATCCCTTCATCACCATCGCGGGTCAGACCGCGCCGTCGCCTGGAATCACCCTCATCCGTGGCGGCATCGACATCACCGCCCACGATGTCGTGGTCCAGCATATCCGCATCCGGCCCGGTTCAGCGGGGGGCGGCTGGATGAGCGGATGGGACGAGGATTCGATCGCCACGGTCGGGGCTTACAACGTCATCATCGACCACTGCAGCCTGACCTGGGGCACAGACGAGAACCTGTCCGCCTCAGGCCCTCGCTTCACCGGCTCGACGCCTGAGGAATGGCGCCGCGGCACCAGCCACAACATCACCTTCTCCAACAATCTGATTGGCGAGAGCCTGGCCAACTCCACCCATTCCAAGGGCGAGCATTCCAAGGGGTCTCTGATCCACGACAACGTCACCGGTCTGCTGATAGTGGGCAATCTGTACGCCCACAACTATGAGCGCAGCCCCCTGTTCAAGGGCGGGGTTCACGGGGTCATCGTCAACAACCTGATCTACAATTCGGGTCCGCGCGCCATCCACTACAATCTTGCACCGGAAGAGTGGGGCGATGTTCCGTTCGAGGTCGGCAAGATGTCGGTGGTCGGCAATGTCCTGCGTGCGGGGCCGTCGACCCCGACCGACCACCTGGCCTTCATGATGATCGGCGGGGCGGGGGACGTGGAATATTATGGCCGCGACAATATCGCCGTGGACCAGGTCGGCGACCCCATCCGCATGTTCGGCCGCTACACCACCAGCCCCGCCCGGATCATCGAAGTCCGTCGTCCGCCTGTCTGGTGGGAGGGTCTGACACCGATCCGCGCCGTGGACGTCCAGCGGACCGTGCTGTCTGGCGTCGGCGCACGACCTTGGGACCGCGACATGCGTGACGTCCTGCTGATCGCCGAAGTGGCCGAAGGGCGCGGCGAGATCATCGACCACGAGGATCGCGTCGGCGGATATCCAGCCGTCACCGAGGCGACACGCAAGCCCTTCAATCCCGACGACTGGGACCTGCAGTTCATGACGCCATTGCGCGATGATGTTCTGGATCGTCCTGCACAGCGTCGAGGCACCTAGGTCTCGCGTCCGGCAGAGGTGCACCGGCTCGTGTTTCGTTCTATGGACGACGCACGCCTTGAGAGACGATGCCTGTGAACGAGACCCGACGGCCCGGCGGCAAGCCCGCGACCATCAACGACATCGCGCGTCTGTCGCAGGTGTCCAAGAAGACGGTGTCGCGGGTCATCAACCAGTCGCCTTTCGTCAAGGAAGACACCCGCAAGCGGGTCGAGGCTGTCATCGCCGAGCATGGCTACAGCCCTGACCCGCAGGCACGAGGCCTGGCGTTCCGGCGGTCGTTTCTGGTGGGCATGATCTATGACAACCCCAGCCCGAACTATGTCGTGAACATGCAGCAGGGCGTTCTGGATGGTGTGCGGGGACCCGGCCTCGAGCTAGTCGTTCACCCTTGCGATCGAAGTTCGGCCAGCTTTCTGGACGAGGTTAGGGCCTTTGTGGTGCGCCAGAAACTGTTCGGCGTGGTCATGCCGCCTTCGGTCTCCGAGGACGATCGGGTGATCGCCATCCTCAAAGCCGCAGACTGTCCCTATGTGCGTATCGCCTCTGTCGCCTTGGACGACCCCGCCTGCATGGTCGTGACCCATGACCGGCGCGGTGCGGCCCGTGCGGCACGCCATCTGGCGGAACTGGGTCACGAGAGAATCGCCTTCATCTCGGGCCCCGACAGTTTCCGGTCCTCGCACGAGCGGGGCAGCGGCTTTTCCGAAGGTCTGGCGGAGCATGGCCTGTCACTCAACCCCGCCTATGTGCGACGGGGAGCCTATACGTTCGAATCCGGCGTTGAGGCCGCTCGAGATCTTTTGAGCCTGCCAAAGCCCCCCACGGCGATTTTTGCCGGCAATGACGAAATGGCGATCGGGGTAATGAAAGCGGTGCGGGACGCGGGCCTCTCGGTGCCGCAGGATCTGTCAATCGTCGGCTTCGACGACCTGCCGATGGCCTCTCGTGTCTGGCCCAACTTAACGACGGTACGCCTACCGATCCGCGACATGGGGCGTATGGCCGCCGAAAAGCTGACGGCTGGTCTGAGGGGGCTGGACGCCGCCACCATGCTCCAGCCGGAGGTCGATCCGGCCCTGATTGTCCGCGAGTCGACGTCCAGGCCCAAGGCAGAGGTCTGAGCCGAGACTGTCTTGGGCAATCGCGGAGGCAGGGATCAGGAACGCTGGCCGACGAGGTCCGAAATATAGCTCTTGATCGCCTGATCTGTAGCGTTAGCGAAAAAGTACTTCTGAAATTTCTCGCCCGCGATGGTCGCCTTCAGCAGGTCCTGATCGACGGTCTTCAGGATGGTCAGCATGTCGTGGCAGGTGACGGCCTTGAGGTCCTTGAGGATGCCCCGGTTCTTGCGCATGATCTCGGCGCGTTCCTTGGGGTAGCCCAGGCCGCGCTCGCCCTCGAACAGCTTGCGATAGACGTCCTGCAGATTCAGTTCGGCCGCCCAGCCAAACCCCTTGGCGTAGGGCATGGCAATGGCGTTGCCATCATTGATCTGGCCGAAGAGAAAGGCGTCGGTCGGATCGATAATCAGGCCGCAGAACACGCCCGGCATGGCATTGGCGGCCAGCATTGAGCCCGTGCCCGTGCCGCAGCCCGTGACCACGAAATCGGCGGCACCCGAGTTGAGAAGGATGCCCGCCAGCAGGCCGTTCATGATGTAGGTCAAAGAGGCCTTATCGTCGGGCGAGTACATGCCGTAGTGGAAGACCTCGTGGCCCAGAGGCTCGGCTACGGCGGTGAGGGCGGTGTGAACCGTCTCGCTCTTGGCAGCTTGGCTGTTCTCGATGATCAGGGCGATTTTCATTGATGGTCCTGCCGGTCTGGGGGTGATGCGATCAGTGTATCGGGTGGGCGCGAGGCTATCGCCTGTCTTCGTCACGTCCCGGTTTGCATCGGTTTATGACACCGGTTACCTTCGGGGACAATCGGCTTTGGCGGGATGGCGGTGACGACGGGCCGTTTTTCGTTGATGACGTTCCAGTGAATCCTGACCGGTGATCGGTTCGCCTATCGAGAGACTTGCCCAGATGAATCCTTTCGACCTCACCGGCCGCATAGCGATGGTCACCGGAGCCAACACCGGCCTGGGTCAGGCCATCGCCGTGGGACTGGCCCGGGCGGGAGCCGACATTGTCGCCGTTGGCCGCTCCGCACCCGTCGAGACCGCCTCCATGGTGGAATCCGAGGGGCGCAGCCTGCATGCCGTCCCCGCCGATCTGTCCTCGACTGCTCCGATCGCCGGTGTCGTCGAGGCGGCGATCGCCGCTACAGGTCGGATCGACATTCTGGTGAACAATGCCGGCATCATCCGCAGGGCCGACAGTCTCGATTTCAGCGAGGACGACTGGGATGCAGTCATGGACACCAATCTGAAGACCGCCTTCTTCCTCAGCCAAGCCGTCGCCCGGACCTGGGTTGCGGCGGCGCGTGGAGGCAAGATCATCAACATCTGCTCGATGCTGTCCTTTCAAGGCGGCATCCGCGTGCCGTCCTACACAGCGTCCAAAAGCGGGCTGGCCGGTTTGACGCGGCTTCTGGCCTGCGAATGGGCGGCCAAGGGGATCAACGTCAACGGCATCGCTCCAGGCTATTTCGCCACCAGCAACACTGAGGCCCTGCGCGCAGACGAGACACGCAATCGGGACATTCTAGCCCGTATTCCCGCAGGGCATTGGGGCCAGCCGTCGGACCTGGCAGGCGCGGCCGTGTTCCTGGCGTCGGAGGCCGCGAGCTATGTCCATGGTACGGTGCTGGCCGTGGATGGGGGCTGGCTGGCGCGTTAGGCCAGGCTGTTCAACCAGTCTTCCAGATTGGTGAAACCGTCGTCGTTCGCGTCCTGGCCACCGTCCGAGCCATCGGCCGGATCATGTCCGTGCGCCCGTTCCCAATCATCGGGCATGCCGTCACCATCGCCATCGACCCATGGCCTGCCCGGAGCCAGCGCCGGCCAGCCGCCAACGTCATTCTGGCTGTCGATGATCCTCAGAGATCCCGCGCGGACGCCGGAGACGATCCGTTCATCGACCGGATCGCGAACGGGCCCGGCACCCGCGCCGGCCAGCACTGCTGTCTGGGCCTCACCCGCTGTTTCCGCTGCCGGGGCCGCCCAGTCGGGGCGCGCCGGCAGACGATAGCCCGGCCGGTCTGCGTCCTTCACGAGACTCCAGGGATCGGCGGGCACCACATCCGCCATCGCATTGCCCTCGAACCAGGCGCGGGCGAGGGGGTTGGACTCTTCGAAGGCCCAGCGGCCGGTCGAGTCAGGGCCTGGACTGTAGGCATTGCCGATGAAGGCGTAGGCTGAGTGGCTATCGGTATCGGCATTGTAGCCAGCGTACGACCCGCCCCAGTCATAGAAGACGTTGGAGCGGAACTCGAAGCGGGGACCCTGAGGGTCCACGGAAGGCGGATTATAGTTGCCCGGCCGCGGCATCCGCGCCCGATGGGCGGCCCACAGGTTGTGATGAAAGGTCATCCGGGCACCGTGGCCACCTCGGACCAGCGAGCCATAGCCGTGCTCGCCCTTGGCATGGGCTGAACGGTTCAGGGATTCGGCGATGATCGACCACTGAACCGTGACGTCATAGATGCCGCGCTCTGGCGGGTCGTAGCGGCTTCCGACGGACAGGGTTTCGTCCACCGACCAGGACGCCGAGACATGGTCCAGAATGATGCGTCGGCCGCGCTCGATCGAAATGGCATCGGCCTCGACCTGGCTCTCGTCTCCCAGGCGCGAGCGGATGTGACGAACGACCACATCGTCTGCGGCGATGATGAGCGGGCGATCCCGCAGGGTGATGCCGCCGCCCGGGGCCGTCTGGCCCGCAAGCGTGATCTGGCCGTGACGCACGGTCAGGGGCGACGTCAGGCGGATGGTGCCGCCGATGTCGAAGATCACTGTACGTGGCCCGTCGGTTTCGACAGCGGCCCTCAAGCTTCCTGGGCCCGAATCATCGAGATGGGTGACCCGCAGGACCTGTCCGCCGCGACCGCCATGTGCCAGGCGACCCGCTCCCTCGGCACCCGGGAAGGCCAGAAGTTCGGGGACGACGGACTGGGCGCTGGCGGGAAAGACAAGCCCGGCCGTAGCCAGGACGCCTGTGACAGTGATGCGAAAAAGCGGACTTGCGAAAACGTCGATCATCGGGTTAGGTTCTCAATTGCTACCGGTGTCACAACCTACTCGACGCGATTATGACACCGGTGTCAAACGGAACGGCCAAAATGCTGGACCGCAATAATCGATAGACCGGGGTCACTCCGGCGTCCTGTATGCCCAATTGGGAGGAGGCATATGATGCAAGCCATTGAGCCGGGGATGACCCGTGCCTTTCGTCGCAATCTGTTCGCGGGAGCGTCCGGCCTGGCCGTGGCCCTGGCTCTGGGGGTCGGCACGGCCGCAGCCCAGGACGCACCGCCGCCGCCTCAGGATGAAGAGGCCACGGCGCTGGACGAGATCGTCGTCACCGGGTTCCGCGCCAGCCTGAACGCCGCGCTCAGCGCCAAGCGCCGGGATGCCAACGTCGTGGACGTGATTGTGGCCGAGGACATCGCCGACTTCCCGGACCTGAACCTGGCCGAGTCGATCCAGCGGGTCCCTGGCGTCGCCATCGACCGTGACGCGGGCGAGGGGCGTTCGATCACCGTGCGCGGCCTGGGGGCCGACTTCACCCGCACCCGCATCAACGGCATGGAGGCCCAGGCCACGACCGGCGCGACCGACTCTTCCGGCGGTGCCAATCGCGGGCGTGGCTTCGACTTCAACATCTTCGCCTCCGAACTGTTCAACAGTATCACGGTACGCAAGACAGCCGCTGCGGAAACCGAAGAAGGCTCGCTGGGGGCCACGGTCGATCTGCAGGCAACGCGGCCATTCGACTATCAAGGTTTTACCGCCGCCGGTTCTGTTCAGGCGGGCTGGAACGACCTGTCGGAAGAGTACAGCCCGCGCGTCGCCCTTTTGCTGAGCAACACCTGGGCCGATGGTAAGTTCGGGGCTCTGGTTTCGGCGGCCTACAGCCAGCGCACGTCTCTTGAAGAGGGCTTCAGCTCGGTCCGCTGGGCCCCCGCCGCGGCACCGGGTTCGACCAACAGCGGGGGGTTCTGCAGCCCGGTCGGTTACGCGCCTCAGAATCCGGGCAATAGCACCGCCAATGGATCCAATGCCGCCAACTGTGCCACCGGGGTGGCGCGCCCAGCCAATACGGCGGCCAACAATGCCGCTTTCGCTACAGCCAACCAGCCCGGGGTCTTCATTCCGCGTCTGCCTCGTTATGGTCGCCTGACCCACGAGCAGGAACGCCTGGGCGTCACCGGTGCCTTCCAGTTCCGTCCCACGGACGCCACGCTGATCAGCCTGGATGTTCTCTACTCCAAGCTGGATGCCACGCGTCAGGAAGACTTTCTGGAAGCCCTGTCCTTCAGCCGCAATGCCGCGGCAGGCGGGCAGACGCAGATCCATGTGCTGGATGCTGAAGTCCAGAACAACACCCTGGTCTATGGCCGCTTCAACAATGTCGATATCCGCTCGGAGACGCGCTTCGACGAACTGTCGACGGAGTTTACCCAGGTCAGTCTGAGCCTAGACCACCAGTTCAATGATCGCCTGCGCGGCAAGTTCTACGCAGGTCGGGCCGAGTCGGATTTCAACAACCCGGTCCAGACCACCGTCACTATCGATCGCCAGAACACGCAAGGCTATTCGTTCGACTTCCGCGGAAATGCCAATGCGCCGCTGATCGATTATGGTTTCGATGTCACCAGTCCGGCCGCATGGTCCTGGCGCGATACGACGGTGGGGACGGGTCTGGCTTCAGTGCCCCGCTCCGAGATCAGGCTGCGCCCGAATGGCGTCAACACCATCTTCGAGGCCGTCTACGGCGATCTGGAATTCCAGGTCAACGACTGGCTGACGCTGAAGGCCGGCGTGAACTACAAGACCTATGCGTCGGATTCCTTCGAGCTTCGCCGGACGGATGAAACCGTGGTCCCGGCCCTCCCGGCTGGAACGACCCTGGCCGACATCACGCGCCTGCTGGGCGGCTACGGCCGTGGCCTGGCTCCATCCGGCAATGACACCTCCTGGCTGACCCCGGACCTGCGGGCCATTGCGGACCTGTTCAACATCTACTGCAACTGCAACACCGGCGTTGCGGGCGGTGACTTCACCCTGACGGGGATTACCAACGGTAATGCGCGCGGCGGCAACCGCCTGATCGAGGAAGAAGATCTGGCCTATTATGTCCAGGCCGACTTCAACACCATGGTCGGCAACATGCCCCTGCGCGGCAATGTCGGCGTGCGCCAGGCCAACACCCAGCTCTATGCCGAGGGCTACAGCTCCATCGGTGGCGGCACTCTGGTTTCAGGCACGAACGAATACGACGACACCCTGCCTTCGCTGAACCTGGCGTTAGAGCCTGTCGAGGATGTGATCGTCCGCTTCGGCGCGGCCAAGGTCATGGCCCGGCCGCAGATCGGCAACACTCTCGCCGGGACCAACTACCTGGTTCCGACCACATCGTTGGCCGCCACGGGTCCGAATTTCACGGCCAGCATTGGCAATGTGGAGCTAGAGCCGTTTCGGGCGACCACTTACGACTTCAGTCTGGAATGGTACTTCGCACCAGAAAGCCTGTTGTCCTTTGCCTATTTCTACAAGGACATCGACACCTACATCCAGATCATCCGACGCGATTTGGCCTATCAGGACCTGACCGCGCTTAACCCCATCGCCTTCGCGCCGGGGCTGTGCTCGGGGGCCTGCTCGCCGACGACGGTCTTCCAGCTGACCAGCGCGGTGAACACCGAGGGCGGGCCGCTGAAAGGCTTCGAGATCAGCTATCAGCAGCCGTTCCGCTTCCTGCCCGGCTTGCTGGGCAACACGGGGGTCCAGCTGAACTACACCCACGTCGAATCCGAGATTGACTATTGCGACACGACGGTCAGCGCGACTTGTTCTGCCTTTGTGACAGCCGACCTGATCAACCTGTCGCCGGTCTCCTACAACGCCACCTTCTATTATGAGGACGACAAGCTGTCGGCCCGCGTCTCCGCCGCAGTCCGTGACGAGTATCTGCAGAATGTGCCCGGTCGGAACGGCAATGCGATCGAAGGCAAGAAGGACACCTTCAACCTGGACTTCTCGGCCTCCTACAAACTGACCGACCAGGTGCAGCTGACGTTGGAAGCCTTGAACCTGACCGACGAGGAGAACCACCAGTTCGTCGGTGATGGCGACTCTCGCGAGAACACCTCGGTTTTTCACCACACCGGTCGCCAGGTCTTCGTCGGCGCACGGTATCGCTTCTAGAAACGTTCTCCTGAACGTCGTCTCGGGACCGGCGGCGATGTCGCCGGTCCCTTTTTTCTTCCGCCCTAGACCGGCGCGGTACAGGATCACCGGATGCCCGCCGTTCCTTTGACATTCCGTGATGCCCAGCAATGCCGATGGGACATGGTGGCCCTGGGTGAGGTGATGCTGAGGTTCGATCCGGGCGAGCGGCGCGTACGCAATGCGCGCTCGTTCGACGTCTGGGAGGGTGGCGGCGAATATAATGTCGTTCGCGCCCTTAGCCGGACCTTTGGTCAGCGGGCGGCGATCGTCACGGCTCTGCCTGATAACGAGCTCGGTCGGCTGGCCGACGATCTGATCGCCCAGGGTGGCTTGGATCGCAGTCACATCCAATGGCGTCAGGCTGACGGGATCGGCCGTGACACCCGTATGGGGCTGAACTTCACGGAGCGGGGCTTCGGTGTACGTCCGGCGCGCGGTCTGTCGGACCGCGCCAATTCAGCGGCCAGCCAGATGCGGCCGGGCGACGTTGATTGGGACCGTCTGTTCGGCGAGGAGGGTGTCCGCTGGTTCCATACCGGAGGCATTTTCGCGGCGCTGTCGGCCTCGACGGCAGAGGTCGCGATCGAGGCGGTGGAGGCTGCACGGCGTCACGGCACGGTCGTCTCCTACGACCTGAACTATCGCGCCAGTCTGTGGGACAGCCATCCTGATCCCGATGCCGCCCGCCAGGTGAACCGGGCCATCGCCGGGTCCGTGGATGTCATGATCGGGGACGGCCACGGCTTCGAGACCTGTCTGGGCATGAGGCCGATGGCTCCGTCGATCGACACGGCGAGACGGGTCGATTCGTCGGCATTTCAGGCATCGGCAGAAGCCTTCGTCGATCTCTATCCGCAGGTCGTGATCGTGGCGGCCACGCTGCGACGTCCCTCGACTGCTAGCCGCAACGACTGGTCGGCAGCGGCCTGGAGCGGTGGTGCGCTGACCCAGGCGCCTGTCTGGAATGATCTGGACGTCTTCGACCGGGTCGGAGGGGGCGACAGCTTCGTCTCCGGCCTTGCATGGGCGCTGATGGAAGGCCTGACCGTTCAGGAGGCCGTCGGCTGGGGAGCAGCACATGGAGCCTTGGCCATGACGACGCCAGGCGATGCGTCCATGGTTTCGAGAGATGAGGTCTCGGCCCTGCTGTCCGGCGGCGACGGCCGGTCGATCCGCTAATCGGATGATCAGCCGCCGTCAGACCCTGATGACAATGGCCGCCACTGCGGCATTGGCCAGGCCGGCTCGCGCTATCGAAGCCTCGCCGAGGGTGCAGACAACGCATGGCCCTGTCATCGGTGCTCGCGTTTCGGACATCCTGACCTTCAAGGGGGTGCGCTATGGGGCCGATACCCGCCCGCGCCGGTTTCAGCGCCCCCGCCGCCCTGAACCTTGGTCAGACCCCGTCCCAGCCCTGTCCTATGGTGCCGCCTGTCCGCAGACGGGCGGCGAGCCTGATCAGTCCGAGGACTGCCTGTTCCTGAATGTCTGGACGCCGGGGGCTGACAGCGGGCTGAGACCCGTCATGGTCTACATGCATGGGGGTGCCTATTCGACCGGCTCCGGCTCGTCTCCCCTGTATGATGGTACGCGGCTGGCAACGCGAGGCGATGTCGTGGTGGTGACGTTGAACCATCGCCTCAATCTGTTCGGCTATGCCTATCTGACCAGGCTGGACCCGCGCTTCGCCTATTCCGGGAATGTGGGACAGTGGGATCTGGTCCTCGCGCTGGAATGGGTCAGAGACAATATCGCCGCCTTTGGTGGCGACCCTGACCGCGTCATGGTCTTCGGTCAGTCGGGGGGCGGGGCCAAGATCGCCACCTTGATGGCCACACCGGCCGCTGATGGCCTGTTCCACAGCGCCGCGACCATGAGCGGTCAACAAGTTACGGCCTCTGGCCCGATGAATGCCACGCGCAGGACGCAGGCGTGGCTAAGCACATTGGGTCTTGGGCCGGATGGCATGCAGGCCTTGCTGAACCTGCCGGCCCAGACCCTGCTTGATGCCGCCCAGATAACCGATCCCATCCTGGGCTATGGCCGTCTGTATTTTGGACCTGTCCTTGATCACCGGATGCTGTTTCGGCATCCCTTCTATCCGGACGCACCGGCACAGTCCGCTGCCATTCCGATGATCATCGGCAATACGCGGGACGAGACACTGGCTTTCCTCGGAAATGATCCCGCAAATGCCAATCTGACATGGGACAATCTGCCGAGCCGTATGACGCCCGAGGTCATGCGGATCGATGTCGCGCCGGAAGAGGTCATCGAGGCTTATCGTCGCATCCATCCAGACTGGTCACCGGATGAGGTCCTGATTGGAGCCTCGACAGCCGCGCGATCCTGGCGGGGCGCGATCATCGAAGCCGAAGCCCGTGCCATTCAGGGCGCGCCGACCTGGGTCTATCAGCTTGACTTCCCTGGCCGGCTGAACAGTGGGCGTGTGGGGGCGTTCCATACCGTCGATATTCCCTTGGCCTTCGACACTATTGGCTCTGTTGGGTCTCCGGTATCGGGACTGGCCGCTCAGAGCGTCGCATCGTTCTTGAGCGGTGCGTTCGTTTCGCTGGCGCGGTTTGGTGATCCCAACGGCAGGAGACGATCGGACTGGGCCAGATACAGTTGTACCGCCCGTCAGACGCTCATCGTTGACGATCCCTGTAGGGTCGAGTCAGACCCTCGATCAGGCGAGCGCCAGTTGTTCGCCAGCTATCCATACCTGCAACCTGGTACGTAGTATTCCGCTCGCGGTGCTGGGGCTTCCTTGCTTGTCGTTTGTGGCCCGGCCCAGCGGGGCTCCCGGTGAGCCAGATCATCTTAAGTCACAGATGTCGATGCGGACCGCGTCTCAGGGCGACAATGGTCAGCGAGAGGTCTCGGCAAGGTGCGTCCTATCATCTTCGAGCCAGGGCTGAACCAACTGTCTTACATCGACACGCGCTTTGAGACGTGTAGCCAAAAGAGCGGTGCCGCTGATCTTGCGCTGCGCAAACAGCAAGCCCGTGGGCGGGATGTGCCAGGCTGCTGTATCGGCGGCGATCGCCATGCCCTGATCACGTAAAGCCGCGACAAATTTGCGATCCCCAAAGTCAAACAGGCCCTGTCGGTTCATCTCGCCGAGAATGACATCGATCATGCGATCAACACCATCGGAGTGCCTGTCCACCACGGCAGAACCGAGAAAGCCTGCCGCGAGCGCCGCCTTGCGCACGGCAAGACGGTCGCCCGCCATACCTGCGCGCAGAAGCTCGCGATAACCATTAGCCGTAGCGGCATCGACAGGGCGGGCAGCCCCAAAGTCGAGAAGTATCAACCGTCCGGTCTCGGGCTGAATGCGGTAGTTGGCAAAGTTGGGGTCGGTCTGCATCACTCCAAACTCAAACAACTCACGCAGCACCAGTCGCATGAGCGTCTGCATTGCGAGGTCCCGATCCGCTTGCGGCGCTGTTTCCAGCGATTCGATGGGGCGACCTTCAAGATAGGTCATGGCGAGAATGCGTGCCGTCGTCAGCTCGGGATCGAGAGCGGGCACCACGACTTCGGGCGTGTCAGCCAATAAGCGCCCAAACAGCGTCATCTGCTCACCCTCGCGCTGGTAATCAGCTTCTTCGGCAAGCTGGCGCTTCGCTTCGGCCAGCAGTGGTGCGATATCGATGGTGCGGGGCAGGGCACCCGACATCTTCAGCAGGGTGGCGACGTTGTCTACGTCTGCGTCGATGCTGTCGCGAACACCTGGATATTGCACCTTGATCGCCAGCACGCGCCCATCGCGCGTCACCGCGCGATGGACCTGACCGATGGAAGCGGCAGCAATGGGCCGCAGATCAAACTGACTAAACCGGGCGCGCCAGTCCGTCCCCCATTCGCTGATCAGTACTTTCTGCAGCTGGGCCGGCGGCATGTGATGCGCGTTGTCTCGTAACTTCGCCATGATCTGCGTCAGCTCGGCAGGGAGCAGGTCGCCGGCATCCATCGATATGATCTGACCCAGCTTCATGGCTGCGCCCCGCAGGTGTGACAGCCGATCGGCGATCTTGCCGACATTGGCGGGAGTCAGCAGCATGTCGCGAAGTTGGGGACGCTCCCCGTCGGCCAGTCGCCGGACGCCTTCCGCCATCATCCCGCCAGCCACCGACCCAGCCAGCCGCCCAAACTGGCTTAGACGTGAGAGTCGACCGCGCGGAATGTTGCGGCCTCGAGCGCGATCATCGTCTGTCATCGTCTCAACACCCCTGTGTGCCTGGTCTGCCCTTGAAAGGGCCGGCCTGCAGCGACGTGATCCAGCCTCCGTAGAAGCCACCGTCTTGTGGCGTCACGAGCTCGCCATCGACGGTGCATTCGTCGAAGGGCGCGGCATAGAAAGCGATGTGGTCTCGGGAAGCTCCACACACAATTTCCTGTCCGGTGTGAACTGGATCGGGCTTGGGCCTCATGTTGATTGTCTTTTCGAGACGAGACGCTGGAGCGAAGGTCTCACCCGCAGAAATGCCTGATAAACCTTTTCGAGCGCTGACAAGATAAGGGCAGACCTTGCGGCAAGGCCGAGCGGGCGGAGGAGGGGGATCGCGCGCCACATGGCGGCGAAAGCTGCAGCACCGGACAGAAGTCGCCCGTTCTCTCTGGCGTGGAAACGCGCCAACAGCTCCGATTGATCGATGGGGCACGCTTCTGGTGTTGCGGCCCCGACGTCGATGAACTGGATCGCGTCGCGCTGATCCAGTCTGCGCATCAACGCGATCTCGCGTCTGCAGAGCGGGCAGTTACCATCGTACCAGACAAGCAGCTTGGCCATTCACCCGATATGGGCGTTGCCGGACCCGTGTGACAGCCACCGCGACATCATCGACCGGCTCGGCTGGGTTGTTGAAGGTCAGTTATGTCGAGCCACGTGGGCCGCCTTGGCTCCAGACGTCAAGATCGCTCTCGCGGCCTATCAAAGCCAAGCCGCTAGCAATAGACTCAAACTCACCGCCGGTCTCGATCCGCTCCGTGCCAAACCGTCTGTGAAAGATGTTTCTGACCGCAGGTACGAACGAAGTGCCGCCTGTCAGAAAGACCCTGTCGATCTGCTCGGGGGCCAATCCAGATTTCTCGATCGCTTCATCGACCGCGACTTCGATCGCGACCAGTTCGGGCGCAATCCAGTGTTCGAACTCTGACCGCTTCACTGGGGTTTCGATCAGGACCGAGCCAGCCTTGAACTGGAAGGTCGCCTCGTCGTCATGCGAAAGCGACATCTTGAGCGCAGACACCGCCTGGTAGAGCGCATAGCCGTGGTTGTCGTCTAGGATCTCGATCAGGCGATCGAGCTTTTCAGGTTCGGTCGCGGTGCGTGCCAGGGCGCGGATATCGCGCATGTCCTTGGAGGCGCGCAGCAGCGCCAGCTGATCCCACCGCGCGAACGCCGCATAGTAGCGTTGGGGGATCGGCAGTGTCTTTCCAAAGGTGTGGTACTGCCCGCCCTTGCCGAGTTCAGGCGAAACCAGATGGTCGATGATGCGATAGTCGAACGCGTCGCCGGCAATGCCGACCCCCGACTGGGCGAGCGCTTTTGACCGCAGACCCTCGTCGGACTGTTCGAAGCGGATGATCGAGAAGTCGCTGGTTCCGCCGCCGAAGTCTGCGACCAGCACATTGGCGTCGGTCTTGAGCGTTCGGGCAAAGAAGAAGGCGGCCCCTACCGGTTCATACGCATACCGAATGTCCGTAAAGCCAAGACGCGCGAAAGCGGCTTCGTAGCGTTTCAGCGCCAGTTGTTCGTCGGGTGCGCCACCGGCGAAAGTAACAGGGCGACCGACGATCACGCGCGCGGGCAGGTCCGCCATGGCCTCTCCGCCATGAAGACGCAGCCTCAGCAGAAAGGCCGCGAGCAGGTCCTCGAACGCGTATCGCCGATTGTCGATGACGGTCTCGGTAAAGGCGGCGCTTGCCGCGAAAGTCTTGAACGATTGGATGAAGCGCGTTTCCAGCGCTTCTTCGACATAGGCATCAATGGCCCAGGGACCGGCTTCCACCAACCGCCGAGGCGGTTCAGCGCCTACGGCCGGTTCGACCTGAAAACTCAAGGTGGAGCGGAATGCGGTCAGTTTACCGGTCGGCGCATCAAACCGAAGAACGTGCGCGTGGCCGTCGGCGCCTGTGACGGCGACCACGGTATTGGTCGTGCCAAAGTCGATCCCTACCGTCTGCGGGGTTTGACGGGTCATGTTGCTCTCTTCGATCGGTGGGCGGCGTAGCTAGCGCAACCGCGCCCAGAAAGCTGCATGGATTGTCGATGTATATGTGGACCTTGAAGATAGCTGTGACGAAAATCGCTGACGGCAGGCGGCGGGTGCTCGACGCTATCGGCCGCGCTCTCTAGAGCTTCGGGATGACCCGACAATGGACCGTCGATGCCTTCGCCGATCAGGTTTTCCTGGGCAACCCGGCTTGCGTCGTCGAGCCTCTCGCGGCGTGGCCGGCTGATGCCGCGCTCCAGGCCGTTGCGCGCGAGAACAATCAGTCCGAAACCGCCTTTCTGCGCCTGACCGGCAAGCCATCGCACTATGATCTCCGCTGGTTCACACCCTCGATGGAAGTGGACCTGTGCGGGCACGCGACGCTTGCAGCGGCCCATGTGCTGCTGCACGAGCTGGCCTTGGATGCAGCGCAGGTGACGTTTTCTACCCGGTCCGGCGCGCTGACGGTTCAGCGTCACGCGGGCGGCTACGAGATGGATTTCCCGGCCGATCCGCCGCGACGCCTGCAGACTCACCCAGGTCTGGCCGAGGCGCTGGGAATCGAGCCGGTCGAGATCTGGGCTGGGCGGTATCTCGTCGCGATTCTGGATAGTGAGGTGGCAGTCAGGCGACTGGCCCCGGATATTGATTCCGTCTCCAGGCTGACGGGCCATGCGGAAGAGGCGGGGCAGGTGGTCGTCTGTGCCTTGTCTGACACGCCGGATGTTGATGTGATCGACCGCTTCTTTGCGCCGGGATGCGGCATTGATGAGGATCCCGCTACCGGTTCGGCTCACTGCATCCTGGCCCCTCTGTTTGCCGAGCGACTGGGCCGGACCCGTCTGTCGTTTTACCAAGCCTACCCGGAACGGGGAGGCAGGATTGAAACTGAAGTTGCGGGCTCCAGAGTTCTTATTCGCGGCAGAGCCGTGACGGTGATTGAAAGTCGCTGGCGCAGCCCCCTTCTCGAGGTACATCCGTCAGGTGGCACGACGTCACGCTGAACCAAGGCGAAGGCCGGGGGTGTGAAGATCGGCAGAGGCCTGATCCGGCGCGTCAGTTGTTGAACGCCTCTGACATGCGCACGTCATCACGCTACTATCACCGCGATCATCATCCCCGCGACAAAGAGGAACAGACCAGATGGCACTGACAGGACGCGCCCTGCGATCGACAGTTCAGGAAGACGGCACTCTGAAGCTCTCGCTGGAGCCGCTGGTTATTGACGATCTCGCTCCGGACGAGATTGTGGTCAGGGTGGAAGCTGCTCCGATCAATCCCAGCGACCTGGGGCTGTTGCTCGGACCGGCCGATGTCAGCTCAATGCGCGTGGGGGGTAAGTCCGACAGCCCGGAACTGGTGTTCGATATTCCAGAGGCGCGTCGAGCGGGGCTCGCGGTTCGCATCGGAAAATCGTTGGCTGTGGGCAATGAGGGCGCGGGGACTGTTGTGGCAGCAGGCTCTGACAGTCAGGACTGGATCGGTCGCCGGGTGGGACTGATCGGCGGCGGCATGTACGCTGACCTGCGCAAGATCAGAACGCGCGACGCTCTGGCGCTGCCAGACGGGGTCACACCCGCACAGGGCGCGGCACTGACAGTCAACCCGATGACGGCGCTGGGGTTCGTAGAGACCGCACGCGCAGAGGGTCATTCGGCGATCGTTCACACCGCAGCGGCATCCAGCCTCGGTCAGATGTTGCAGCGGATCTGCACGAGCGACGGTATGGGGCTGGTCAATGTGGTACGGTCGGAGGAACAGGTTGCACTGATGCGGGACCTTGGCGCGACGCACGTGCTGAACAGCCGCGATAACGATTTCCGCCACCAATTGGTCGATGCGATCACCGAAACCGGCGCGACGGTGGCGTTTGACGCTATCGGAGGCGGATCGCTCGGTAGTGACATCATGCGGGCCATGGAAAGGTCGGCCGCCCAGCGCATGACCGACTACAGCCCCTACGGCTCTACCACCTTCAAGCAACTCTACGTCTACGGTGCTCTCGATTTGTCCCCCACGACGCTGGACCGCCTGTCGTTCGGCTTCCAATGGAGCGTAGCGGGCTGGCTTCTGACGCCCTTCCTGCAGAAAGCCGGTCCAGAGACCGTCGCCCGACTCAGGAAACGGGTGTTCGACGAACTGACCACCACCTTTGCCACGCGCTACACGCGTACGATCGGCTTGGCTGAAGCGCTCGATCCAGCAGTCGTAAGGGCCTATGAGCGCAAGGCGACTGGAGAGAAGTTTCTCATCGATCCAACCCTCAACTAGCGCCTACGCGCGTCCGATTGCAGTCAGGTGGGGTCCGCACATTAGGCTTAGTCGGAGAGGTGAAAGGCGATTTCCGTCGTGAACCTGTACAATCGGCAGAAGCGCCTTGTGCGTTAGTGGGCGACCGCCAGGCCCGTGCCGACTTCGCACACTCTTAGCAGGACAATGCTGAATGTCTGACCTGCCGCCGCTCATCGTAACCGCAGCCCTTGATGAAGGGGCGTTCGCCTGGTTCGACGATCTGCGTCAGTCGCATTTTCCCCGCCATCGAAACAAGGTCCCCGCCCATTTGACACTGTTTCATGCGCTTCCAGGTGAGCATGAGTTCGAGGTGATACAGACGCTAAAGGCGGCCTGCCAAACCCGATGCCCCATCTCGTTGGATGTCAGGAGCCCATGGTCGTTGGGTCGAGGCGTAGCCTACCGGCTTGTCTCTCCTGACCTTGAACTGCTGCGTAAGGAGTTGGGTGAAAAGTTCTCGCCCTGGCTGACGCGTCAGGATCAGGCCGCATACAGGCCGCACATCACAGTCCAAAACAAGGTCGAACCTGATGAAGCCCGCGAGCTGCTCGAAAATCTACAAATGGAGTTCGAGCCGTTTGAGATCTTCGCAGAGGGCCTGCTGCTCTGGCGCTATCTGGGAGGCCCTTGGGCATTGGTCGATCGATTTGAGTTTGGTGCGGGCTGAGCAAGATTAGTCGATCGCGCAAGCCGTGCGCCATGCGGTCGGATTGCTTCTGGGTTTCACGATTTCCAAGACCAAAAAGCTTGTCAGTGGCGGAGGTGCCTTTCTGAACGGTGACGGAATTTTTATCGCGCTCAACACTGCGCGCAAAGTGGCTCGAGTGTCTGCAACCAACCAACAGAGTTGTCTCGGTCGGAGAGCCATGACGTCAGTTTGAATACTTTGGATCAGGGATGGCTTACAGGCTTCGGGCCGCCCCGTTCAGGCCGTGTGAATGTGTGCTGTCTCGACTAGGCCTATTGGTCATACCGCCACGGCGGGGCTTATCGTCATGTGCGCACTGCAAAGGCTAGCCCTTTTTCCTGCACCTCCTGTCTGCTAGGCAGATTAAGGCGAAATATAGGCAAGGAAAATGCGTTGAAGAACAAGCTGATGCTGCTGGCCATGTCGGCTTGGTTGGTGAGTACCCCAGCGATGGCTGGCGAGACCATCTTGCGCGGACCTGCTCCGACATGGCTTCCAGAAATCGGGCCTCATTTATCAAACGCGCCCGACAACCCATCACAGCATGTCCGCTATGAGGTGGTCGAAAATCATGCGCGTGCTTTCGGTACCCATACCGAAACCTACGTCCGCATGCGTATGCGGGTGTTATCACCCTTGGGTCTGCAACAGGCCTCGCAGTTGGGACTGGTGTGGAACCCGGGCTTGCAGACGCCCACCGTCCACTACGCCCGCATCATCCGCGCCGGCGAATCTTCCGACATTTTGGAGAAGGCGGACTTCACCATTCTCCGTCGTGAGGCGGCGCTTGAGCAGTCGCTGCAGATTAATGGCCTGCTGACGGGCGTTCTCGTAAATCCCGACATTCGAGTTGGCGACACCATCGACTTTGCATATTCTGTACGCACGCAGTTCGACGTCTTCAACAATCCGCTCGAAGCGCTTGCCTTTTCCTATTCGCCACTTCCCGTCGACCTCGCTGTAACGACATTCAGCTGGCCCGCATCCATGCGCGTGGAAACCCGCGCCGGACGCCACGCCGCCTTACCCCCGATCACCCGACAAGGCGACTTCAACGTCCTGGTGAATCGGATGACTGACGTTGAAGCGCAAACCTATCCCGATGCCATCGCGCCCCGCTCTCTTCCCGACTACGGCTGGCAGATCAGCAACATTGCGACGTGGGGAACGATCGCGGACCAGATCCGCCCCGCCTACGATCAGGCCAGCGTCTTGCCCGAAGCCGCCGACATGGCGGTGCACGTCGCACGCATAAGGTCCGAGCACGCGACACCGGAAGCCCGCGCTTTGGCGGCTCTGCGACTCGTCCAGGACGAAGTGCGCTACATGGCGCTGACGCTCGGCGAGGGAGGCTGGCTACCAGTCTCTGCCAGTGAAGTTTGGGCAAGCCGGCAAGGCGACTGCAAGGGCAAGACTGTGCTTCTGGTCGCTCTGCTGAGCGAGCTTGGGATCGATGCGGTTCCAGCGCTGGTGTCATCGAGCAACCTGCCGCTCGACAAGTTTCTGCCTATGGTCAGCGCGTTCGACCATGTGATTGTGAAGGCGCGGATCAACGGTGAAACCTATCTGATGGACGGGGCGCGCATTGGTGATCGCAGCCTCACGCCGGATGTTCCGCTGGTTCACGAATATGCTCTGCCCATCGTCGAACGCGCCGACCTTGAACAGATTCCGCTCAGACTCCCGCTGCAACCGACCGGTGCGCTTCATGTCGAGTTTGATTTTTCAGACGGCATCTACAGCCCGGCACGCGTTCGGCTGACCGACATCGACCGGGGCCACGTGGCGACTGAAATGCAGAGCAGTGTGGGCCAGGTCCCCGCTACTGAACTGACGCGCTTGTATGACGAACGGTGGACCGAATTTCTGAAGGATTTCGGTCAGGTGACTGATCTTCAGAGCCAGTGGGAATATCGCGAGAGCACTCACGAGTTTGTCGCGAGTGCGACGGCTCGCGTCGCCTTCAACTGGAGCGAGGGCCCCGTCAACATTCCCTTGGCGCACGTGACATGGAAGGGCATCGAACGTCACGCAGACGAGAGGTTTGAGGACGCAGATTATGCAAGAGCCTTCCCCACCTCGTCTTCATTCCGGACCACCGTCATTCTGCCCGAAGGCGAGGATGTCGTTGACCTGTCGGTTCAACCTTATGAGGTGAAAGCTGGTGCGACGCGCTACTTCCGTACTGTCGAACGGATCGGTAACCGGCTGGAGACGGATCGCGGCTCGATCGTTCTGCGTCCCTACGCCACTGCCGCGGAAATACAGTCCGAGCAGGCTGAAATGGACCGCTTCAAAGATTTGAAAGCGACCATGCGGGTCAATCGAAGCTACACCCTGACTGAGACCGATCGTCAAACGCTGACAACCGCACCGGTGAGCAATCCGGAAGTCGCCTTGCGCCGCGGCTATGCACTCAACAACGAAGGGGACCACGTCGGGGCTATTGCTCAGTTCGACGCCGCACTGGCGGGATTCACGTCCCCGCATGCGAACGCCTTGGCCAATCGCGCACTGGCCTACTTGGCATTGAATGATCTGGATAAGGCTCGCGCCGACATCGCAGCGGCCGAGGCGGCCGACCCGAACGACACCATCCTGTTCCACGCGAAGGGACGGCTGGCCGAGATCGAAGGGGATGATCTGGAGGCTGTTCTGGCTTACACGGGCGCTCTCCGGTCGTGGCCCGAAAATACTCATGCCCTCTACCGCCGCGCTGCCGCCTATGAGCGGATGAGTCAGTCTGCACGCGCCGTCACGGACCTGGAGAGGGTGGCTACGCTACAGCCGCAGGACAACGGCAGTAAAAGTGCTCTGGCCAGTCTACTCCTGCGCATGGGCCGCGCTGAACAGGCCTATGAACAAATAGGTCTGGTGGCGCAGGCCATCGGTTATCCCGAGGCGAAGGCTCAGCTATTCATCGCTATGGCGCAGTCTTTGGCATCCAGCCTCAAGGGTACCGATCCCGCCAAGGCAGAGGCTGTGCTGACCAATGCCCTGAACGTTGAAACCGACGTCCCCGCCTTGTTGATTGATCGCGCGGCTATACGCGAAATGCAGGGCAACAGCGGGGGCGCGGCTGACGATATCGCACGCTTCAACCAGGTGACGAGCATCAGCCTGGATGATCCCGCACAGGCCTGTGTCTCGCACACACTTTCCGGATACAGCCGGGATGCCGCGCTGACCAAGTGCGACAACGCCATTGAGCAAGACGCGAACAACGCTGAGCTCCATATGCGGCGTGGATATCTGCTGTACACCCTGAACCGTGGCAGCGAGGCCGTCACGGCATATCGGACAGCGACAGAACTGGATCCGTCCAATCAAAAGGCCAAATACGGATTGGGCGAAGTGCTCAAGAGCGCCGGGCAAATCGCCGAGGGCGAAGCTCTCATGGATGCAGCGTTGAGCTCTGACCCCACGGCCAATGAAGACTATGACACGCCCTTACTAGAGGTCATCAGAAGCGACTGAGCGCGAAAATAGCGCGGTCGAACGCTGATGCAGTGTGATGGCCTTTACACGACCCTGCCACGTCATGAACTTCAGCGCGGCCGACTTGTCACTGGTCTTGCTGGTAAACAATTCCCAGAAACGCGCCCTCGAGATCGACAGCGCGCCGGAGGTAGTGCATGCCGCCCTTTGTCTTCACATGACCTTGTCGAGGTGCCGTCGCTAGTGAGTGAGCGATCGCATCTTCTAAACCCGCTTCCTGCGAATCTCTGTGGCGAACATCGGACCGAAGCGAGTCCACCCGTTTCGCACCGTCTCGTGGCAGATGTCGATGCCCCGCTCGGCCAGCAGGTCTTCCTCGTTCCGGAAAGACCGCAGGCATTTCACGTCCATCATGATTACCGTCCAATCATCTCCGGCGAGCTGACAAAATAGCGGAACGGGTTGGTGTTCTTGGCCATGGCGAGGACGCTAGGCCGACCGGATTACCGGCTGGCTGAGTTTGGCCTGCAAAACCCTTGAACGGTTGAAAGGCAATTCCCAAGCTTCGCCTCGGCGTTGAGAGTCAGATCCGTCACGAACTCAAGCTCCAGAAGTTTGGGTGCGAAACTGACGAAACATGTTGAAATAACAGCGATCATCAGCTTGACACTCGTGCCTGGATTGGCACTGTCAGCTCATTGTTAACGATCGCTACTGCCCCACGCAGCAAGGCGAAAACGGGGGCTAGATTATGCCGGTACTCACGACAGCCGTGACGCTCGATATGAGCGAACTCGACAACGATGCGCTCATTGATTTCGTTGTGAATGGCGAAATTCTATCTCTTATATCGTCCGAAATCGTTATCGAATCATATTCTTCGGAGATAGGTTTTCTTCAACGCCTAAGCTTGACAGGGACCGGTTTCGGGTCGCCAGACGCGTCAGGATTTCCGACAACCGGCACAATAACCGGCCTGGCTTTTGGCTACTCGGGCTACGATCCCGTCGTCCAGCTGACCGGGCTCAACATTACCACGTCTGCCCTAATCGCAGCTTTAAACTCTACCCAACCGAACGCCCTTTTCGACCTGTTGTTGGGCGGCGATGACGACATCACTGGCGGTGAAGATGCGGGTGTTGGCGACGTGCTTGAAGGGTTCGGCGGAAACGACACCATCCGCGGTGGTGATGGAGCAGACCTCATCAGAGGCGGTGCCGGCTCAGACACAATCTATGGGGGGACCGAAACCGGGATAACTTCGACTGTCTCGAGAGACGCCCTCGACGGTGGCGAGGGTAACGACACGATCTTCGGCGAAGGCGGCAACGACGTGATTCTCGGCGGTACCGGAGCAGATGTTCTGAATGGCGGCGATGGCGATGACGTAATTTATGACAGCGGCAATGGCGTCATCGACGTCGTGACATCGGTTTTCATCAGTAATCCCGCCTATACTGGCCTTGCTGATGTAAGGCAGGTTAGAATAATAGATGCCTTAGCCGTCGATGACGACGTAGATACTCTGAGCGGTGGAACCGGCAACGACATCTTTACCGTGGGCCTTGGTGATGTCGTGGACGGTGGCGATGGCACTGACACGGCAAACATCATACTCAGTCGTAGAAATACAGCTGTCGTTTTGGATATGTCAGGAGACCAGGCCTTGGCTATGGCCGCCGCTTCGGGCGGTTCCTACACAAGCGTTGAACGGTTCACGGTCTACGGTACCAATTTTGATGATGTCATGCTGGGATCTGTCGGCAGCGACACATTTTTTGGCGGCCTGGGTTCGGACCAACTTAGCGGCAGTGACGGCAACGATACGATCATAGGATCGAGCTACGTTCACAACATTCTACTGCCTGACGGCACCGGCGGGTCCGATTTGGATGATGGCGTAGCCGACATTTTGAGTGGCGGTGCTGGAAACGACCAAATTATTGGCGGCGCGTTCGATCAGATCGACGGTGGCGACGGGACCGATACGCTTTCCCTGTCGCTGTTTGCACTTGGTCAAGGAGTGAATCTCGATCTGACCATTGGCGACCGCTGGGCGACGCTGGCCGCGGCGTCGGGCGGTTCAATAACGGGAATGGAAAACATCACCCGGCTTTCGCTGACGCGGCATGACGATGTGTTACGCCTGACCGGTTCTGGAAATTTTTACACTGAAGCCGGTGATGACGAGTTCTATGGCGACGACCTAGTCCAGTTTGTAGGCGGGGGAACTGGCGACGACATCATCTACACATACGGTGGAAATGATCGCATCTGGGGTGGTGCCGGAGACGATCAAATATTCGGTGGCGACGGCAACGATGTCATCGAAGCCGATCTGGACAACAATAACAATCTGGCTCCTGTAGCGCCAGGCAATGATCGGCTTGATGGGGGCGCGGGCAACGACACCCTGAGAGGTGGTGGCGGAGACGACATCATCATCGGCGGACAGGGCGGCGATGTGATCGACGGTGGGGACGGAACCGATACTGTGTCTTACACGGGTTCTGGCGCTGGCGTTCAGATCGGCAGATTTCCGAACGGAGCGGACCCGATTACCGGAGACCAAGCCTACATCTACGGTGCCACGGGTGGGGATGCGCAAGGCGATCAGCTGTTCAGCATAGAGCGCGCTATCGGGTCTGACCACGCTGACCAGATCACCGGATTCGAAAACGTCGATGGCGGCGGCGGAGAGGATTCGATCGAAGGCGGATATAGCGCGGACAGCCTGTTTGGGGGTACCGGCGACGACACGCTGCGGGGAATGGAAGGCGATGATCTTCTAGACGGTGGTGAGGGGATGGACACGGTCGAGTACAGCCGTGTTTTCGTCGGTGCGGGCGACCAGCCGGGAGTTACCGTCGATCTGCGGATACAGGGTGTGGCCCAAGCCACAGGACAACATGGAAACGATACGCTGGTCAGCATCGAAGGTGTGATCGGCAGCTTTCTTGTCGATATCTTGCAGGGCGACGATCAGGCCAATTACATCCAGGGCGGCAACGACGGCCTGGGTCCTGGTTCCGGCCCTTACCAGGGGGACCAACTGTTCGGGCATGGGGGTGACGACATAATCGTAGGCGACGGTGCGGCCACCGGAACAGGCTATAACCCCGGCGACGGCAACTCACGCGGCTATGACCTGATTTCGGGAGGAGACGGCAACGACATCATCACGGCCGGCAACGGCGAAGATGTCGTCAATGGAGATGCAGGCGATGACATCATCTACGGCGAATGGGATTCCGACACGCTGAATGGTGGAAGCGGTAATGACGTTATCGACGGCGGCACGCTGAACGACCGCATTGATGGCGGCGACGGAAACGACCGTCTGATCGGCGGCAGCGGCGCTGACATAATCATCGGCGGCGCAGGCATAGACACTGCTGACTATTCATCATCCCTGGCTGGAGTTACAGCAAACCTGAGCACCGGCTCAGCGCTCAACGATGGCAACGGAAGTTTTGACACCCTTTTGGAAGTCGAGAATCTCGTAGGGTCTGCCTTTAACGATCAGTTGACCGGCAATGGTCTCGACAATGTCCTTTCCGGCGGTGCTGGCACCGACACCTTGTCCGGCAACGAGGGCGACGATCGTCTGATCGGCGGGGCGGGCAATGACACGCTGATCGGCGGGGCGGGCATCGACACGGTGGACTATTCGTCGGCGGCGGCGGGGGTGACGGCACAGCTGAACACGGGCGCGGCGTCCAACGACGGCGACGGCGGGACCGATACCTTCAGCGGGATCGAGAACCTGACGGGTTCGGCGTTCAACGACGTGCTGCTGGGCGACGGCGGGTCCAATGTCCTGCGCGGCGGAGCGGGTTACGATGTGCTGATCGGCCTGGCCGGGAACGATGTGATCCACGGCGGCACGGGTGCAGCCAACGAGATGTACGGCGGTCTGGGCGACGACACCTATGTCGTCGAGGCCGTCGGCGACACCATCGTGGAACAGGCGGGCGAAGGCATAGATCTGGTCCAGACCAACCTGGCCCGCTATCGCCTGTCGGCCAATGTCGAGAACATGACCTATGTCGGCACCGCCGGCTTCGAGGGTCAGGGCAACGAGGGCGGCAACGTCCTGCGCGGCGGGACCCAGCGCGACGTGCTGCTGGGCTTCGGCGGCAACGACATCCTGTACGGCGGGGCCGGAGTGGCCAACGAGCTGTATGGCGGCACGGGCGACGACTACTATGTGGTCGAGGCGGGCGACACCATCGTCGAGAACGAGAACGAAGGCATAGACACGGTCGAGGCACGCATCGACAGCTTCACGCTGCGGGCCAATGTCGAAAACCTGATCTATGCGGGGACCGGCGACTTCACCGGCATCGGCAATGCCTCGAACAACGTCATCCAGGGCGGTATCGGCAACGACCGTCTGGTCGGCGGGGCGGGCAATGACACGCTGATCGGCGGGGCGGGCATCGACACGGTGGACTATTCGTCGGCGGCGGCGGGGGTGACGGCACAGCTGAACACGGGTGCGGCGTCCAACGACGGTGACGGCGGCACGGACACCTTCAGCGGGATCGAGAACCTGACCGGCTCGGCGTTCAACGACGTGCTGCTGGGCGACGGCGGGTCCAATGTCCTGCGCGGCGGGGCGGGCTATGACGTGCTGATCGGCCTGGCCG
>JAESGX010000097.1_pt1 | contig 110352 bp, 120 predicted proteins | sample 9269801 | NCBI WGS metagenome assembly JAESGX01 (sample SAMN16773122, study PRJNA677054) | algae metagenome | isolation source: Pleurocapsa minor GSE-CHR-MK-17-07R and co-occurring heterotrophs from wet... | place: USA: Lower Calf Creek Falls, Grand Staircase Escalante National Monument, UT ... | reverse complement strand
TCTGCGCGAGATAGCCGCCATGTTCGGCGAGATCGATGATCCAGTCGGCGAGCACGCCGCCGCCCTCGCCGCCCATGGCGAGGATCGCGATGGTGATCGGCCGGATGCGCGCCGCGCCGCGGGTATCAACCAGCGGGGTATTCATGCCGTCACCATCTTCTTATCGAGCCGGCGCTGGAAAAAGCCGATCACCGCATCACGCATGCGCTGCCTGAATTTGTCCCAGCCGGTCGGATTGTCGATGATCGACGCCTGATAGAAGGACGGGCACAGCACCGCGGCATGCGCGACCTCACCGCAATTGCCGCAACCGACACAGCTATCGATCACCTTGGTCACCGGATCGCGCCGCAGCGGATCGGGGTTGGGCGCAATCGTCAGCGACGGACAGCCCGAGAGCCGGATGCAGGAGTGATCGCCGGTGCAGGTGTCGGGATCGACGCCGAACCGGTCACGCACCACGCGCTCGCCGCGCTTCACGGCATCCCGCAGCAGCGGCTTGATCCGGCGCTGCTTGTTCAGCATGCATTCGGAAGACGCGATGATGACTTTCGGCCCCTTTGTCTCCGTGGTGAGGGCCTCGCGCAGCGTATCGCGCATCTTGGCAACATCGTAGGTGCGGGTGATGTGCCGCACCCATTCGACACCGACGCCGCGCACAGCTTTCTCGATCGGATGCTGGGTCGAGCGGGTCTCGACATTGCCGGCCGAGGACAGGATGTCCTGCCCGCCGGTCGCTGCGGCATAGCCGTTGTCCACGATCAGCATCACGCCATCGGTCTTGTTGAAGACCTGATGGCCGACGCTGGAGACAAGGCCATTGTGCCAGAAGCCGCCGTCACCCACGACCGCGACCGGTCGCTTGCCGCCCTGTCCCGACAAGGGCGAGGCGCCGGCGCCACCAAGCCCGTAACCCATCGTCGCCTGTCCGAGATTGAAGGGCTGCAGCGCCGCAAAGGTGTGGCAGCCGATATCGGCACTGACATGCAGCGGGCCCACTTCCTGCTGAACCAGTTTCATCGCCGAAAAGATCGGCCGCTCCGGGCACCCCGTGCAGAACGACGGCGGCCGCCCCTGCACGTTGGTGCCGAGTGTCTCGAGCGCGGCCGGCAGGCTCTTGTTGGTCAGTTTCGGCTCATCCGGCGCCAGCAGATCGGGACGATGCAGGGTACAAAATTTCTGCACGCCGGCCTTCAGCACACCACCGGTATATTCGCCGGCCATCGGCAGCACCGACTTGCCCTCGACCCGGGTCTGCAGGTCGGCCTGGCGCAGGATGGTGTTGACCGCCTGCTCGATGAAGTTCGGCTGGCCTTCCTCGATCAGCATGATCGCCTTCTTGCCGGCGCAGAAGCGCACGAACTCGGCATCGACCAGCGGATAGGTGGCGTTCAGCACGTAGATCGGGATCCGGCTGTTGCCGTAGATATCGGCAAGGCCGAGGATTTCCATGGCACGCAGCGTGTTGTTGTACATGCCGCCCTGCATGACAATGCCGACGTCCGAGACCTCACCGTCGAAAAACTCATTGATCTTGTTATCGATGATGAATTGCACCGCCGCCGGCCAGCGCTTCTCAATTTTTTCCTTCTCGTGCTCGTAGGTGAATGGTGGTAGCGCGTAGCGGGTCACGTCGCGCACCGGATTGTTGAGCGCATCCTGTCGCGTGTAGTCAGGCCGCACATTGTCCTTGGCGATGAAGGAGCCATAGACATGGCAGGCGCGGATGCGAAGCTGCAGCATCACCGCGGTATTGCTCGCCTCGGAGAGCTGAAAGCCCTTCTCCACCATGTCCACAATGGTCTGCACATTCGGGCGCGGATCGAGCAGCCACATCTGCGACTTCATCGCGAAGGCGTGGCTGCGCTCCTGCATGATCGAGGAGCCCTCGCCGTAATCCTCGCCCACGATAATGAGCGCGCCGCCCTTGACCCCGCCCGAGGACAGGTTGGCGAGCGCGTCGGAGGCGACATTGGTCCCGACCGGCGCCTTGAAGGTGCAGGCGCCCCGGAGCGGATAGCTCACCGAGACCGCCAGCGACGCGGCGGCCGCCGCCTCGTTGGCGGACGATTCGAAGCGAACGCCGAGTTCCCTCAGCATCGGCTCGGCGTCGTTCAGCACATCGATCAGGTGCGAGATCGGTGCGCCCTGGTAGCCGGACACATAGGACACGCCGGACTGCAGCAACGCCTTGGTGACGCACAAAATCGCCTCGCCGCGGAATTCCTGTCCCGCGCCGAGCTTCAACTGCTCGACTTCCTTCTTGAATGATCGCTCGGCCATGGTCTTGTCCCGTTGCGTCTGCCGATTGTGCCTTGCGGCACGACCCGGATTTGACTCCCGATGCGCGCCCGGCAATTATATTCAAAAGAATATAATCTGTAATGCGATCCAGCGGGAGTTAAAATATGGGCATCAGAACAGTCTTTACGGTCACCGGATTGGCACTGGCCGCGGCGTTTTCGCCGGCCTCGGCCCAGGAGGTGACGCTGCGGGCGGTCACCTCGTTTGCCGAGGGCACTCAGTTTTCCAAGAATTTCGAGCGCTTCATTGAGAAGGTGAACAAGGACGGCAAGGGCGTTATCCAGATCAACTATATCGGCGGTCCGCGCGCCATGCCGCCGTTCGAAGTCGGCAACGCCGTGCGCACGGGTGTCGTCGATATCGCCAACGTGACCGGCGCGTTTTACACCAACCTGATGCCGGAAGCAGACGGGTTCAAGCTGATCAGCAAGCCCATGACGGAGCAGCGCAAGAACGGCACCTGGGAATATCTCAACCAGCTCCACAACCAGAAGCTCAACGCACAATATCTGGCACGGCAGTTTCACAATGTTCCGTTCCATATCTATCTCAACAAGAAAATCGACAAGATGGATCTGACCGGGCTGAAGATCCGCGTCACTCCGGTGTATCGCGATATCGTGCAGGCGCTCGGCGGCACGCCGATCAACACCCCGCCTGGCGAAGTCTACACCGCGCTCGAGCGCGGCGTTGTCGATGGCTATGGCTGGCCGATCAGCGGCATCTTCGATCTGGGCTGGGACAAGGCCACCAAATTCCGCGTCAATCCGGGCTTCTACGGCGCCGAGGTGAACGTGCTGGTCAATCTCGACAAGTGGAAGAGCCTTAACGACGCCCAGCGCAAGATCCTCAATGACGCCGCCTTGTGGCTGGAAGGGCTCGACGCGGAAAACGTCGCCATCAACAAGGCCGAGGACGAACGCCAGGTCAAAGCCGGCATCCAGGTGCTGGATTTCGGCCCGCAGGTCTCGCAGGACTTCCTAAAAAAGGCGAACGATGTCGCCTGGCAATCCGTGATCGCGAAGTCCCCTGAAACCGGCAAGAAACTGCGCGAACTGGCAGGAAACTAAGCTGCGGCCGTCCGGTCGCGAAACGACATTGTCCGCTCATCCCGTGAAGGCGTGGATCCAGGAGCCAAGTGCACTGGATTCCCGCCTTCGCGGGAATGAGCGGAGAATGAAGCATCGCTGAGTTTCCATCTGATGACCCGCCTTTCAGACCTCTACGGCAAGCTGCTCGATGGCCTCGCGGTGATCGCGGCGCTGACCCTGCTCGCCATGGTCGCCATCGTCACCGGCGACATTGTCCTGCGCAACACCGTGAGCAAGGGCTTCATCTGGGCGAACGAGGTCTCCGAATACGCGCTCTATCTGATCACAGTGCTGACCGCGCCGTGGCTGCTGCGGCGCGGTCAGCACGTGCGGCTCGATCTCGTCCTGACGGCGGTGCCGAAGCGTGCTGCGCTCGTCATGGAAGCCATCGGCGACATTGCGGGCCTCATCGTGTGCCTCGTGATGGTGCGCTACGCCACGCTGATGACCTACGACGCATGGCGCAACGGCTCGATCACCATCAAGAATCTCGTTTTCCCGGAATGGTGGCTGCTTGCACCCCTGCCCGTCTGTTTCGTCCTGCTCTCGATCGAATTCGTTTTCCGGTTCCGCCGGCTCATCTTGAATCGCGAAAAGCGCGAGGAGGCGACTTCGGTCGCTTGACATCAATGCCGTGGATCGAGGCGACCATCATCCTGTTCGGCGGCCTGGTCCTGATCATGGCCTTTGGCCTGCCGGTCGCATTCGCGTTTCTCGGGATCAACATCGTCGGCGCCGCGCTGTTCCTCGGCGGCGAGAACGGACTGGTCCAGTTCAACCGCAACGCGGTGCAGTCGGTGACCGCGTTCGCGCTGACGCCGATCCCGTTTTTCGTGCTGATGGGCGAAGTGCTGTTCCATTCCGGCGTCGCCATGAAGGCGATCGACGCCTTCGCGGTGCTGATCCGCCGCGTACCGGGCCGGCTCGCCGTGATTGCGATTGTCGCCGGCACCGTCTTTTCGGCGATTTCGGGATCGACCATTGCGACCACGGCGCTGCTCGGCTCGCTGATGCTGCCGACCATGCTGGCGCGCGGCTATCATCCGAAAATGGCGCTGGGCCCGATCATGGGGATCGGCGGCGTCGACATGCTGATCCCGCCCTCGGCGCTGACCGTGCTGCTGGGAAGTCTTGCCGGCATTTCGATCTCCGGCCTGCTGATCGGCGGCATCGTGCCGGGCCTGATGCTGAGCGGCCTGTTCATCGGCTATATCGTGCTGCGGGCCACGATCAATCCGGAGCTTGCACCCTCCGAAACGCTGGAAGCCGCCCCCGCCTTCTGGGAGCGTTGGCGTCCGTTCCTGCTGTATGTTCTCCCGTTGCTCTCGATCTTCGGTCTTGTGGTCGGCGCCATGTCGGCGGGCTGGGCGACACCGACCGAAGCCGCCGCCTTGGGCGCCGCGGGCACGATCGTGGCGGCGATCTGCTATCGCGGGCTGACATTGCGCAATCTGATGCAGTCGCTGCTCGGCACGGTCGCGATTTCCGGCATCATCCTTTTCATCATCGTCGGCGCCACCACCTTCTCGCAGGTCCTGAGCTTCTCGGGCGTGGTCAATGGCATTATCGGGCTGATCACCGGACAGGGCCTGGCGCCGATGACGGTGCTGATCGGCATGATCCTAATTTTGCTTGTGCTCGGCTGTTTCGTCGATCAGGTGTCGATGATGCTGATCACTCTGCCGTTCTTCATGCCGCTTGTGACCCAGTTGAATTTCGATCCGATCTGGTTCGGCATCATTTTCCTGATCTGCATGCAGCTCGGCTTGCTGACGCCGCCGTTCGGGCTGCTGCTCTACACCATGAAGGGCGTGGCGCCGCCCGAGGTCACCATGAACCAGATCTACATGGCCGCCCTGCCCTATGTGCTGTTCGGGCTGCTGGTGCTGCTGCTCATCATACTTTTTCCGCCGATCGCCACCTGGCTACCGAGCGTGCTCAGTTCATGACCGCGCGCACGGCCAAAACCAGCGACCTGCATCTCGACGACCTGCTGCCGTATCTGATGAATAGGCTCGTCGCCCGGATGAATCAGAATCTCGCTGACGATCTGCGCAAGCGCGGCTTCACCTTTCAGGACTGGCGGGTGCTCGCCGTGCTCGCCGCGCATGAGGGTGCAAACCTCACCGAGCTTGCCGAAGCCACCGTGATCCCTCAGCCGAGCGTGAGCCGGCTCGCGGCCAATCTTGCAAAGCGTGGCTACGTGGCGCGCGAGAACGGCAAGACCGACTCGCGCAATGTGCATCTGTTCATCACGCCGAAGGGCCGTGCGGTATATGACAAGATGCTGCCGCTCGCGGTTGCTGAATATCGGGCGGCGATGAAGGGCTTTAGCGCGAGGGAATACGAGAACCTGCGCGGCGCGCTGCTTCGCATGATGAAGAACCGCAAGATCAAGCTGCTGACATAGCACGCGCTGTTAATGCCCGCGTTACCATCCCGAACCGCCGCCGCCACCACCACCGCCACCCGAGGAGCCACCGCCGCCGGAGCCCGAGGATCCGCCGCCCGAGGACCCTGGCGCGGTCGAGGCTGATGCCACGGCGCTGGTGAGGCTGTCACCAACACGGCTGGCGAAACCGCCCCAATCGGTCTTGGAATCGCGGGTGCCGGCGTACCAGGCTGCGGTCGCAGCACCAGCAGCAGCAGCAGCAAGCACACCGGCGAAGCGCTCGGCCCAGCGGTTCTCGACATCAAGCGCGACCGCATAGGGCAGATAGCGCTCAAACAATTCCGGCGTCTTTTCCGGCGGATGCAGGTAGTTCAGCCGGTCTTCCTCGGCGACGCCGAGATATTGCTTGAAGCCCTCGATCTCATCCATGACCTTGCGGCCCTGAACGGTCGGAGCTTTCAGGATATAAAACGACATCGCGATCAGTGGCGCGATCAGGATCGGCGTTAGCATCGCCAGCGTGTAGAGATTGACGAGAGACCCGGTCGCCTCATACGTCGAACCGAGCAGCACCGCGAAGCCGGCAACTGCAAATGCGCCTGCGAACAGGAAGCCAAACAGGAAGGTAAGGATACCGGTCCGGCCGGTCACAAGCCCGAACAGAAACGCGGTCATCACGCAGATCGCAGGCGCCGCGAATGCCGTGCCGAACAGCATCGCGCCACCGAGATCGCCACCGTAGCTCGCAAATACCGAAAGCGCGACCGCGCCAGTGAACACCAACCACAGCAGCAGGCCGATGCTCGACCACCAGTAATTGTTGGTGAACATGGTCTTCAGATAAAGAGTCTGGAGATTGCTCTCCAATGCGGTCTTCGCGGCTCCGATTGTCTTGTGATTGACGTCGTCGAGCAGCAGCGACGATCCCGACTTGAACAGTTCGCGTCCCATCGCTGCGACCGGCGGCGACACTTCGCGTGTGGCTTTCGTCGCAGTCAGTCGCATCTGCGAGCCGCTGTCGTTGAGCTTGACGCCGCCATGGACGGCGAGATCGAGAATGCCGGCGCTGAAGGCGCGGTTGTCGAATTCCATCTCATAAACGTATCGCACTGCCGGTGCCGACATTCCCTTTGGCGGCGCAAATAACGGGATGATCGTCCCGCGCCGCGGATCGCGCCCGACTCTGAACCAGGCGAAGGCGAAATAGCCGAGCAGCAGCAGCAGTCCGGCCCCGGCGGTCACCACCGGGAGGTTGTCGCGCAACCAATATTGCGTGAGTTGCGTCTGCGACGGGGGCGTGACGACGCCCTTTGGAAACGCCGCCGCAACCGTCAGGCCGTTGCGCGCGGGTAGCGGCCGCGTGGTACGAAACACGATCGTGCCGGGACGTTGCTCGACGATCCTGGCATCCTTGCCGCTCGCACCCTGCGGTCCGGTATAAATCGCCGTCTGGCCGAAGCTCACCGGCTCCGGAAGCGTAATGCGAGCCTCCGCGACATCGATCGGGAAGGTCCAGCCGGTGCCGGTCGCATTCCAATAAAGCTCGTCGAACTTTTCGAAAAAACCGACCTGTCGTGTGGTTCGGTAGCGGATCACATAGGTGTTCGGGCCGAACGGCACGGTCTGGCTGGCATTGCCGATGCGCACGCGCACGCCGTTCGAGAGCCCTTCCGTCGTAAAAGTCTCCGGGCTGCCGTTGCGTGTCACCGACAACACTTCGAACCCGACCTCGACCCGGCGACCGTCACGCCCTTTGTAGCGCGTCGGGAAATCGCGCAGGATGCCGCGCCGGATTTCCCGGCCTTCAGCCTGCACGCGGATGGTTTCGGTGACCAGAAGATCGGAATTGCGCTCGACCTTCACATCGCTGATGAATTGCAGGATCCGCTCGACAGCGGCGGCGGGCTGCAGCGACACGGCAAGCAAGATAGCGGCGGCAGTGAAACGGTAGAGCGGTCTCATGACGGCTCCCGTTCGAAGGTTACGCGCGGAGTCGCCGACGCGGCATCGTCGGCTTCGAAGAACTCCGCTTCGGTAAACCCAAGAGGCCGCGCGATCAGCACATTCGGGAAAGACTGGACCATGATGTTCAGGTTGCGTACCGAGCCGTTATAATAGCGGCGCGCCATCTGCATGTGATCCTCGATTTCGGCCAGTTGCTCCTGCAACTGAAGGAAATTCCGGTCGGCCTTCAGATTGGGATAGGCCTCCTGCAGGGCGATCAGCTTCGACAACGCGCCCTTCAACTCGCGTTCGGCATTCTCCTGTGTCTTGACACTCGAAGCCGCAAGGCTGGCGGAGCGGATGGCGGCGACATCCTCGAACAATTTCCGCTCATGCGCGGCATAGCCTTTCACGGTCTCGACCAGAGCCGGCACCAAATCGGCTCTTCGGCGCAATTGCACATCGATGCCGCTCCAGCCCTCGCGCACGAGATTGCGTTCTCGCACCAGCCGGTTGAAAATCCAGATGCCGTAGATCAGGATCGCCAGAATGACGGCGGCGACAAAATAGGTCATGGAGGCTGAATCCTCGCGGCGCAGTCGTCATCTGGTTGTAACACGAAGCGGAGGCCGGTTCAGAACGCCCGGCCGATCAAGGCATCGAGAGAATAGGCGCCGCCGCCACTGGCGAGGAAGTAGAGCGCGGCCGCCGTCCACAGCAGCGGATACTCAAAGCCGCCCTGATTCCAGAAGAAGCCGCGCCGGTGCTCCCAGATGCTGAGGGCGAGCATGATGACAATCGGAATCGCAACCGGCCGGGTGAACAACCCCAATGCCAGCATCGGACCGCCTACCAGTTCTGTCAGCACGATCACCCAGGCCCAGAGCCGCCCCGGGCGATAGCCGCCGTTGTCCAGCAGCGTAGCGAAGTCCCGCACATTGCTGACCGGACCACCCGAATTCGGAAAGAAGCCCATCGACATGCGCAGACCGTGCGGCACCAGCGACAGTCCGACGACCACCCGAAGCAGAGCTTCCGCGAGCGGTGCGGCAGCCCCGTAAAGGCCGGCGAGTTGCGGGACGATCAGCGATGTGGAGTCGTGCATCGAGACTATTCAGGCGGGATGGCGGCTAACGTGGTCGGGAATTGCGCTTGCGTCAATGCAGCTTCGCCTCCGCCATCCGGATTGCGGCAAGCCCTTTGTGACAGGCGGGCCGCTTCACAATTGCATGAGGTTGACCTGTCTTGGGGAACCTCAGGTTGATCCGTGAATTGCTCCACAGTATGCGTAGCTGCGCCTTACGCCATACGAAATTTATCCACCCAACCCGGAGTTCGATCAGATGGCACGCGACAGCGGATTTCCTTCCATGACGGCCCTGCTCGGCCTGCTCGCGATTGCGGGCTATCAGAACCGTGACAAGATTGGCGAAATGCTTGGAAATCTCACCAAGGGCAGCGGCAGCCAAGGCGGCACGTCTCCCGGTACCGGCGCTGCATTGCCGGGTGGGCTCGGCGGGCTTCTGGCCGGTACCAGCGTCGGCGGCTTGCTTAGCGGCGGGATCGGCGAATTGATGGAAAAGTTCAATGAAGCCGGACAGAAGGACAAGGTCGAGTCCTGGGTCGGCACCGGCCCGAACAAGGATGTCGCGCCGACCGATCTGAAGTCGGTGCTCGGGGCCGACACCTTGTCCGCGCTATCACGCGCAACCGGTTTGAGCGAACAGGACTTGCTGGACCGCCTGTCGAAAACACTGCCGCAGGCCGTCGATCAATACACTCCGCAGGGACGGATCGCGTAATCGCGCGAGCCTCGCTCCGATTTATTTGCGGCCGCCGAGCAAAGCCTCGGCGGCCGCAACTCCACTCAGATACGCGCCATGCGCGGTCGAGAAATCTTCCGTCGAGCACGCTTCGCCCGCGAACAGCAGCCGTCCATCAACCGGCGCGGCAAGCTTGGCGCGACAATCCGCATGACCGGGTTTTGCGTAAGAATAGGCACCGCCGGCAAATGGATCGGCGCCCCATGAATGCTCGGCGATCGGCCCGATCCGTTTTGCAAAGTCGCTGCCCAGCAGATCGACAAGTTCGCCTTTCGCGAAGTCGAAGAATGCCTGCGATCCGCCGCGCTCCAGCGTCTCGGCGAGGCTGCCGCCGAAATAGCATTCGATCAGCGGACGGCCGAAGGGCCGCATGTGATAGGCGCCGGTCCCGGTTCGATCGGTACGGCCGAACAGCCGGCTGTCTGTCTCGAATTCATCGGCCCGAGCAAGCGATAGAAATAGTTTGTCGTCGTGACCGAGCGGCAGCTGCGCGGCCGCATCCATCTTCTCCGGCAATGACGGCGCAAACACGATCGCCTCCCGCGCGATCAGCGCGCTCGGGATTGTGACGATCACGGCGTCCGCTGTCATCGTCCCTCGCCCGGTCTCGACACGCACGTCCCGGCCATTGTGATCGATCCGTCGCACCGGGCAATCGAGCACGATGTCCAGGCCTGAAGCATATTGCGCAATGAGATGGCCATAGCCTTCGGCCACGCGCCAGTTGACGCCGGTGTCGGCATATCGATGCAGATCGATCGCCGACACCTTGTCCCATTCGGCACCCGCGATAAAGGTCGCGACCGTCCCAATCAGCGCGTTCCAGCGGCCATCCGCCGGCAGACATTCGGAGGCAGCGACATCCCTGCCGGTTCGCGCGACTTCCTCCACACGGTCGTAAAACGCATCGAGCGCATCGCGAAAAGCCCGCTGATCCTCGATTGCAAAGCCGACCGGCAAAGACGGTCGCGTCCAGGGCGGCGGCGTTCTGTCGATTGACAGTCTGAGATCGCCAGCAATCTCGCTCCAGGGATTGCGGTCGGCTGAGTGCAGCCATCCGCATCCGAGATCGAGCGGGAAACCGGCGGCAACCATCGTCCAGGCGCGGCCTCCGGTTCGGGAGCGCGCTTCCAGCACGACGTTCCGCCTGCCGGCTTCCTGCAAACGTCGGGACGCGGCAATGCCCGCAGCACCGGCACCGACAATGATCACCTCATAGGACATCGGCCAGTTCGCACCATGCGCGGATCGGACTGGCCTGATCGACTCAGCCGGACAGCGTTTCACCAATCATGGTGGCCGGCGGCGGCACATGCAATTCGTAACGCCGCAAGACTGCGTTGAAAGCGGCTCGCCGTATCGGCTTGGTCCGGATCGATGTTCCGGACTTGCGGCTCGCTCATCCGCTGAAACAGCCGAAAATCAGGAACAATGCCAATCCGCCGATCAGCAGACCGTTGCGGACGACAAAGGCGCCCGCAACGAGTGCGGTGAATTCAGTTGCCTCGGATATTTGTGGTCGTGTCATGTTCGTCCCCGATGAGAAGATGCGCCATCTCGTGGCTGTGGGTCGCTTCACCAACAACTTCGGTTCGAGCAGGCCTGAAGTTTCGGCCGTCACATGACTGTGATCCCGAGTCCGGCGTGCCCATTCGGAGCGCCTCCAAAATTCCATAATTTTCCCGCGGTGATATCGGATCTGGCGAGCGCGCTTGCGACATCGCGAAAAAACGATGGAGGCGGGCAGAAGAATCGGTGACCGGATAACGCGCAGCTATTTGCATTTTGCAAATGGCTGAAACAGGTTAGTTGCGATTTACAAGTATCAAGCTTCACGCGAAGAGTTGTGACGTGTGATGAGCACAATCGACAATCCGCTTCCCCGTGTAATCGTGCGGGACGCTATCAAGGCGCTCGAGGATTTCGCCCGTCAGCGATCCACGAGAGTGGCCTCTTCCATCAATGTCGTGCGGTTGCGTCCGATACCCCGCACCGAGGCGGTTGATAGCCAACCGATGGCGCCCGCGAAGGCGTCTGTATCGATTGGCTTGTACCAGGTCGGATAAAGCCGCCGCCATGTCGGCAGCTTTGGATGGTCATGGACACGCTGGTAGCGGGGGAGGGATTTGAACCCCCGACACGCGGATTATGATTCCGCTGCTCTAACCAACTGAGCTACCCCGCCGCCGGATCGGGCACCCGGAACCGGGCCGCCCGAAAGCGTTCGGGGATATAGGGTTGAGCCGGAAAAGCTGTCAAGCAAAGCAGACCGAAAAACCGCCGCAAGCCGGCAAAACCGTCGCAAACCGGCTATTTCGGACTTTGCGGCGCGTCGCTCGGGGTGACGGGCGGCTCGATCACCGGCATGTCGCTTCCGGTCCGCGGCGCAGGTGCACGAATGTGCGGGTCCAGGCCAAGGGGCGGACATATCACACCGTCGGTACGAGCGAGCGTGTCAGTCAGACTGTCCGGCGCGGTGGCAGTGCCGACCGTGTCACCCTGCCGCAGACGATCGCGGTCGGTGCAGGCTTTGGCGTCGAGCTTTGGCGCTTCCGGCTGGGCCGGAACCGTCGGTTCGGGGGCTTGTGCCCGAAGCGGCGTTGCAAACAGCACCGCGCATGATATCGCGGCTGCGCTCAGAGTGAATAAGTGCGGCATGTCCTTGTCCCATTGTTACTGAGACAACGGGACAGCGCGGACAATGGTTCCTACGCAACGGTACTGGCCTTGCCGAACCGCATCATCGAGAAATGCCCGAGTGGCGGCATCGGCTTTCGCTCGATCACCCGCATATTCGGATTGCGGTCGATCCAGGCCTGCAGACGGGCCCATTCGAATTCCGGACGCCAGCCCAGCCGCCGCGCGATCGGCGCGAATTTCAGTTCGAAGGCGCGCCGCATCCCGCCCTCGGCGCTGATGTGGTTGACCAGAATGATCTCGCCGCCGGGCTTCAGCACGCGGGCAAATTCATCGAGCGCGGCATCGGGATCCGGCACCGCCGTGATCACATATTGCGCCACCACCACGTCAAAGGATTCATCCGGAAAGCCGAGATGGCCGACATCCATCACCGACAGCGCCTCGACATTATCGAGCTTCAAGTCGCGCTTGCGGACCTGCGCCTTGCGCAGCATCGGCTCGGAGATATCGATGCCGACCAGCCTGGTGTTGCGCGAATAATCCGGCAGCGAGATGCCGGTGCCGACACCCACTTCGAGCACGCGGCCGCCGATCCGCTCGGCGGCCTCGATCGACGAACGCCGGCCCTTCTCGAATACCGCACCGAAAACAAGATCGTAGACCGGCGCCCAGCGCGCGTAGGCCTTGGTGATCGTGGCTGTATCGAGTTCCCCAGCCATGCGCGGATCAGGTTGCAGCCGAAGCCGCGACGACGCCAGCATTGCCGATGCGCGCAGCGTGCGTCATCGACAGCGTGCTCTGGATGAAGCCGCCGCCGAGCACCCGCGCCTGTCCCTCGGGCGCGTCGTAAAACACACAGGCTTGGCCGGGCGCGACGCCGTCTTCGCCATCGATCAGTTCGACCCCGATGCCCTCTCCGCTCCGCGTCAGCCAGGCCGGCTGCGGCGGCCGGGTCGAGCGCACCTTGACGAACACCTCGCGGCGGCCGCCGTCGAGCGCTTCGCCGATGGTCCCCTCGCCAATCCAGTTCACCTCGCGCAGCGCGATTCGCTGCGTGCGCAGCGCGTCGCGCGGGCCGACGATCACACGCCGCGTCGCCGGATCGAGCTTCACAACGTAAAGCGGATAACCCGCCGCCACGCCGAGGCCCTTGCGCTGTCCGATGGTGAAATGGATGATGCCATGGTGGCGGCCAAGCACCTTGCCGTCGATATCGACGATTTCACCGGCATCGGCCGCGTTCGGCATCAGCTTCTCGATGATGTTGGTGTAACGGCCCTGCGGCACGAAGCAGATGTCCTGGCTGTCGTCCTTGTCGGCCACCGACAGGCCGAACTTGCGCGCCACCTCGCGCGTCTGCGCCTTGGTCAGATCGCCAAGCGGAAAGCGCAACGCGCCGAGCTGCTCGCGTGTCGTCGCGAACAGGAAGTAGCTCTGGTCGCGCTCCTCTTCGCGGGCACGATAGAGGCCGCGGCCGCCATCCGGCAGCGCGCGCGACGCGATGTAATGTCCGGTCGCCATCACCTTCGCGCCCAGATCCTTGGCGGTATCGAGCAGATCGCGGAACTTGATCGACTGGTTGCAGGAAATGCAGGGCACTGGCGTTTCGCCAGCGACATAGCTTTCGGCGAACCGGTCGATCACCTCTTCCTTGAAGCGGCTCTCGTAATCGAGAACGTAATGCGGAATGCCGAGTGCCGACGCCACGCTGCGCGCATCGTGGATGTCGCGCCCGGCGCAGCAGGCACCCTTGCGGTGGGTGGCCTCGCCATGATCGTAAAGCTGCAGCGTCACGCCGACCACGTCATAACCCTCGGCTGCAAGCAGCGCCGCGGTGACGGACGAATCCACGCCGCCCGACATCGCAACGACGACGCGGGTGTCCTGCGGACGGCTGTCGAGACCGAGCGAATTGAGCATGACGATCGCGGCGGGGCCGCACTCCCTGGATGACCGGAGTCACTGTCACCCCTGCCAGCTTGTACAGGCGGATCGCTGGCCGAGGCAATCTCAGGACATATAACGCTGGCCGAGGCAATCTCACGACATATAGGGAGCCAAATAGGAATTTCCTGCCGGGTGACGGCCGTGCTTGCCGGGATGGATCCGCGACGGCGTCCGGAGACCATTGATTTTACATAGATTTTTCCATCCGGACCGGTGGCGTGGCGCTTGCAAAGCTTGAGTGCCGGCAGCCTGAAGCGCCTGTGTCTTGGAATTTTTCGGTTTGGAATCTCTCCGGAGTTGGCAGTGACCAGTGTCGTACCTGAAGCATCCGTCGTGTCGCATCGATCCGCCAAGCCCGAGCGCGCCCCCCGGCCGACGGGAATGCGCTCGGAAGGAGGCGGCTTTGCCGCCTTGCTGGACGAGGCTCGCCCCGAGCCCAAACCCTCCGCCAACCAGACCCGGACCCGCGATCGCGTGAATCCGTCCGAGAAAGCCGAAGCTGCATCCGGCGCGCCGGCATCGAACAGACCTGACTCCCAGACAAACAGACCTGACTCGCCATCGACCGAAACTGCCTCTTCACCGACCGAAACTGCCGCCATATCGGACGATCCGACGCAGGCCGCGAACGAAGCGGCGCCAGCCTCGATCGCTACCGCGCTGTTGCTGACAGAGTCCGCGCCGCAACCGGGTGAGCTCGGACCGGCCGCGATGGCCGAGGGCATTCCGGATGAAACGCTTGCGGCCATCGCGGAGGCGACCCCCGAGCCCGCGCTCCCCGACGCGACAGTCGCCGCTCCCGTCGCGGTTCCCACGATCCCGGCCGCCGAGCCGTCAGGAACGCCGGTCCCCGTAACCGTCGCTGTACCGGAGCAAGCCGCGCCCGAACCCGCATTGCCGGGCATGGACGAAAAGCCCTCCGAGGTGACTGAAGGTGCAGGCGCTGGAGATAGTGCCGGGGCCGGGGCTGCGACCGCTGCTGCTGCGGCTGCTGCGATACCGGCGGCGGCAGAACCCGCGAAGCCGGTCGTGCCAACCGCCGCCCCGGAGCAATCCGGCCTGATCGCGCCGTCCGTCAAGCCCATGGCTGTGATCGCGGCCGACGAAACCGGCGAGGATGCCGCCGAGCCGACAGACATCGCAACGGAACAATCCGGCACGGGCGACACCGACGCCGAGGCGACCGCAACGACGCAGACACTGCAACCGCCGAAAAAAACCCGGGCTTCAGCCGAGACGTCGAACCACACCGCAGCCGTCAGTCCGAACGCGACGCCCGACCAACCGGCTCCGCAGCCGGATGCCGCCGCCAAGCCCGATGACACAATTCTCGCAACCAAACCCGGTATCGATCCGGCGCCGCAGACTGCTCAACTCGCGGTTCCCGCTTACACGGCCTCGACCGCTGCGGTCACTCCGCAAACAATGCCCGTCACCACGGCGCAGGCTGTCCCGGTCGATGCCATCGCCGTCGAGATCGCAAGTCAGGCCCGCGCCGGCAATTCCCGCTTCGAGATCCGGCTCGATCCGCCGGAACTCGGCCGCATCGATGTCCGCCTCGACGTCGACCGCGAGGGTAACGTCAAGTCGCGGCTCGTGATCGAGCGCTCCGACACCTATGACCTTCTGCGCCGCGACCAGTCCACGCTCGAACGCGCATTGCAGCAGGCGGGACTGAAGACGTCCGACAATTCGCTGGAATTTTCGTTGCGCGATCAGGGCTTCGCGCAGCAGCGCGACGCCGACGATGGGTCGCGCCGTACCCGTGCGATGATCCAAGAGGCCGAGGTGGCACCGAGCGAAGCAGCAAATGGCTATGCGCGGCTCCTCGGCGCGCGCGGCGGCATCGATATTCGCGTCTGACTGAAAGGACGATCAGCATGTCCACCGTTTCCGGAACCAGCACCATCACCGCGGCGATCAATACCAGCGCAGCGTCGACTGCTGCCAACGACACGCTCGCCAGCAACTTCACCCAGTTCCTGCAATTGCTGACCACACAATTGAAGCATCAGAATCCACTCGACCCGCTGGACACCAACCAGTTCACGCAGCAGCTCGTGCAGTTCGCCCAGGTCGAACAGCAGCTCAAATCGAACACCCAGCTTGAGACCCTTGTCTCGCTGCAAAAGACCGCGCAGTCGACGCAGGCGCTCGGCTATGTCGGGCAAGTGGTCGCCATCGACGGTCAGACTTCGCTGCTGACCGAGACCGGCGCCGGCTGGAGCTTTAATTCTCCGAAGCCGGCAGCCGCCACTATCAACATCATCAACTCTGCCGGCGCCACGGTGTTTACCGGCAGTTATTCGCTCAATTCCGGCATCCAGAATTTCGTCTGGGATGGCCGCAACAATTCCGGCGTCAAGCAGCCCAACGGCGACTACAAGCTTGCCATCACCGCAAAGGATGCGAGCGGCCAGGCTGTCGCGGTTTCGACGGAGATCCAGGGCGTCGTCGACTCCGTCGATCTGACGAAGAACCCGCCGACATTGTCGGTGAACAGCACCGACTATGCGCTCGACAAGATCAAGCGCGTCGTTCGCGTAGGCTCATCGTCGCTGTAACATCGCGGACCGGCATCGCATCTCTTAACGGGCAATTAAAGCGATGCACGCGATCGGGCCGACTGACATTTCTCAATTGAATGTTGCGCTTAGGCAAATCTTAAGCGGGTCAAGCTACATTCATTTGAGTTTGTCGGTTGAGTGTGTGAGTGCAACGATGACTGAACCTCATCGCCCGAGGGTCAAATATGTAATCGGGCCGGACGGTTCTCCGCTGACCATTGCGGATTTGCCGCCGCCCTCGACCAAACGCTGGGTCATCCGCCGCAAAGCGGAGGTGGTCGCAGCCGTACGCGGCGGCCTGCTCTCTCTTGAGGAAGCATGCCAGCGTTACACGCTGACGACAGAAGAATTCCTGTCGTGGCAATTCTCGATCGAGCAGCACGGCCTTGCGGGCCTGCGCACCACGCGCATCCAGCAATACCGGCAGTAAGCTTCGGTTAAATTCCGTTAGCAGCAGCTTAACGGGCGCGGGATCCATCCGGCGCCCGGTTTGTTTCCTGCAAAGCCGAATGGCCGCCAAAGCGAATTGCGGCGATACCGACGCCTGGCTCAATAGTCACAGGCTCGCCGATTGCTGCGTATCGCCGCGCGAGCCATCTTCCGGTTCGGCCCGGCCCCAGCTAAGGTAACCCGGCTGGTTCCCGGAGCCTCCGATGCCGATTCGACCGATCCTCCTCGCCATCCTGGCGCTTGTCGCCGCTGCCCTGCCGGCCTCGGCCCGCCAGCTCGCGGTCGGCGCCGCCTCCGGCTATTTCGAACCGCCGGGCTACCGGGCGGTGCCGGTCTATACGTGGCCCCGCGGTCCCTCCTGGACTCCGACCGACACCTCGATGGGCTACACCTTCCGCGAGCCGGTCTATGCGACCCCGCGCGGATACAAATACGTCTATGTCCGCGGCTATTACTGGAAACGTCTGCCCAACCCCCACGCGCCACGGGTTTACCGGCGGCCGGTGAAGGTGACGACGGTCAAACGCGTTCGCCGCGCCCCTTGCGTCACCGATATCGGCAATGGCCGCTACGAGATGTGCCGCCGGTTCTACTGAAAACAGCCGGCAGACCTGACGCACGACTGACGGAAGACCTGAAACGCAAAAAGGGCGGGCACACCCCGCCCTTTTTCGTGCCCGTTGCTGTTTTTGCGCCCCGCTCCCCGCCCCAAGGAACAATCGTTAACGGCATTAACCGATTGGAAACCATACGCACGGCAAATATTGCCGGGTCGCGCGTTGGGGGGACTCTTCGGTGCAAGGTCTGGTCGAGTTTGTAAAGACTATCGGTGCGACGCGCGTGATGGCGATGGCTGCGGTCGCAGTCGCACTGGTCGGCTTTTTCGCGTTTCTGATTCTGCGCGTGACGGCAGTGCCGATGACGCCGCTTTTCACCGACCTCGCCTTCGAGGATTCCTCGGCCATCATCCGCGATCTCGAGCGGCAGGCGATCCCCTACCAGACCCGCAATGACGGCGCGATCATTCTCGTTCCCAAGGACGCGGTGACGCGCCTGCGCATGAAGCTTGCGGAATCCGGCCTGCCCAAGGGCGGCAGCGTCGGCTACGAGATTTTCGACAAGTCGGACGCCCTCGGCGCCACCAGTTTTGTCCAGAATATCAACCACCTGCGCGCGCTGGAAGGCGAACTGGCCCGCACTATCCGCTCAATCGACCGGGTGGCGTCCGCCCGCGTCCATCTGGTGCTGCCGGAACGGCCGCTGTTTTCCCGCGAGCGGCAGGAGCCCTCCGCCTCCATCGTGCTCAAGCTGCGCGGCTCGCTCGAGGCCCAGCATGTGCGGGCGATCCGGCATCTGGCGGCCTCGGCGGTGAACGGCCTGAAACCCGGCCGGGTGTCGATTGTCGACGAAAGCGGCCGGCTGCTGGCTGACGGCGTCGACGACAACGTCTCGGGTCTGAGCGCCGGCGCCGACGATCGCAAACTCACCTTCGAGCGCCGCATGCGCGAGAATGTCGAGAATATCGTCTCCTCGATCGTCGGGCCGGGCCGCGCCCGCGTGCAGCTGACCGCCGATTTCGACTTCAACCGGGTCACCCAGACCACGGACAAATTCGATCCTGAGGGGCGCGTGGTGCGCTCCAGCCAGACCCGCGAGGAGACGCAGAACTCGCACGAGGGCAAGGACGGTCAGGTCACGGTCGCCAACGAACTACCCGGTGGCCAGCAGAAGCCGGGCGAGGCCCATGCCAGCAAAAGCGACAATCGCAAGAGCGAGGAAATCGTCAATTACGAGATCTCCCGCACCACCAAGACCGAAGTCATCGAAGGCGGCCGGGTCAATCGCATTTCGGTGGCAGTGCTGGTCGACGGCACCTACGCGAAAAATGCCGCCGGCGATTCCGTCTACACACCGCGCGAGAAGGAAGAGCTGGACCGGATCGCGGCACTCGTGCGCTCGGCCATCGGCTTCGATCAGAAGCGCGGCGACCAGGTGGAAATCGTCAACCTGCGCTTCGCCGAACTTCCGCCGAATCTGGCCGCAACTCCCAAAGGCTGGCTGGAAATTGGCGACTTCACCAAGGACGACATCCTGCGCGGCATCGAGATGCTGGTCATGGGCCTTCTCAGCCTGGTGGTCCTGTTCTTCGTGGTACGCCCGCTGGTGCGCCGCATCATCACCCCCGATGAGCCGCCTCTGGCACTGCCCGAAGGCAGCATGATCGGCATCCCCGGCGCCGGTCAGGGCGGGATTACCACAACCGGCGGTCCCAACGTGTCGATCGTCGGCAGCGACCAGAATGTGGCGATCTCCAACCATACCTCGTCGATGATCGACATCGCCAAGGTGCAGGGTCAGGTGCACGCCGAATCGGTGAAGAAGGTCGGCGAACTCGCCGACCGCAATCCGCACGAAACCGTCGCCATCATCCGCCAATGGCTGCACGAGCCGGCATAAGGAAACGACATGGCCGCCACCGCCAACAAAGATCAGACGCGCGAGCAGCTCAGCAGCATCGTCGCCGGTCTCGCCAGCCGCCAGGCGGAGGCGCCGCGGCCGGATCGCGAGTTGAGCGGACCGGAGCGCGCCGCGGTTCTGATGCTCGCACTCGGCGATGAATATGGCGGCAAGGTCTGGGAATTGCTCGACGACGAGGAATTGCGGCAATTGTCGATCACGATGTCAACGCTCGGCACCATCGAATCCGATCTGGTCGAGGGCCTGCTGCTGGAATTCGTCAGCCGCCTGTCGTCCACCGGCGCGCTGATGGGCAATTACGAAGCGACCGAACGCCTGCTGCAGCAATATCTGCCGGCCGATCGCGTCGGCGGCATCATGGACGAGATCCGGGGGCCGGCGGGCCGCAACATGTGGGAGAAGCTCTCCAACGTCCAGGAGGACGTGCTCGCCAACTATCTCAAGAACGAATATCCGCAGACCATCGCGGTGGTGCTTTCGAAATTGCGCTCCGAACACGCCGCGCGCGTGCTGTCGATCCTGCCGGAGGATATCGCGCTCGACGTCGTCAACCGGATGCTGCGGCTGGAATCGGTCCAGAAGGAAGTCATCGACCGGGTCGAGCTGACGCTGCGAACCGAATTCATGTCCAATATCTCCAAGACGCGCCGCCGCGACTCGCACGAGGTGATGGCGGAAATCTTCAACAATTTCGACCGCCAGACCGAGACCCGGTTCATCACCTCGCTCGAGGAGGAAAACCGCGAAAGCGCCGAGCGCATCAAGGCGCTGATGTTCACCTTCGACGATCTGGTGAAGCTCGATACCGGCTCGGCGCAGACCCTGATGCGCCACGTCGACAAGGACAAGCTTGCAGTCGCGCTCAAGGGCGCGAACGAGGCGGTGCGGCAGTTCTTCTTCGCCAACATGTCCTCGCGCGCCGCCAAGATGCTGACCGACGACATGGGCAATCTCGGCCCTGTGCGTCTGAAAGACGTCGACGATGCGCAGGTCCTGCTGGTCAATCTCGCCAAGGACCTCGCGGCCAAGGGCGAACTGATCATCTCCAAACAGCGCGGCGACGAGGAACTGGTTTACTGATGAGCGCGCCCGCCAAATTCATGTTCGACATCGACTTCGGGGCGCCGAAGCCTGCGAATACGGTGCTGCTGTCCGAGCACGAGGCAAAGCTCGGCGAAGCGGAAACCCGCGGCTATCGCAACGGCTTCACCGCCGGCCAGCAGGAGGCCGCGGGCGAATCGGCGCGCCGGCTTGCGATTGCGATGGAAAGCGTCGCGCATTCGCTGTCGATCCTGTCGCGCGGTCTCTCCGCCGTGGAAGTGCGGGTCGAGGCGGAGGCGGTGGAGGTTGCGGTGGCGACCGGACGCAAGCTCGCCGAGACGCTGATCGCACGGGAGCCGTTCGCCGAGATCGAGGCGCTGGCGCTGGACTGCTTCCGCGAACTGGTCACGACGCCGCATGTCGTGGTGCGCGTCAATGACGCGCTTTACGAACTGGCGCAGGAGAAGCTCGCCGGCCTCGCCCGCCAGACCGGCTTCGACGGCAGGCTTCTGATCATGGCGGAGCCGGATATCGCGATCGGCGATTGCCGGATCGAGTGGGCGGATGGCGGCATGATGCGCGACCGGGCCGCCGCGGACGCCCTGATCGGCGAGACGGTGCAGCGATTTGTGGAAGGGCGCCGCGCGCCCGGACATGTGGAGTTGAAAGGCAGCGACGATGAGTGACAATCACGCCAATGTTCCGTTTCCAAATCTGGAAAACGGCGCCCTGCCGCCGGGCGATCTCGCGATCGCCTCGTCGGAGCCCGAGAACAACGGCAAGACCGCGGCGGATCTCGAAGCGCTATTCGACGTTCCGGTGCGGGTGTCGGCCGTGCTCGGCCGCTCGCGCATGGACGTCTCGGAATTGCTGCGGCTTGGACCGGGCGCGGTGCTGGAGCTCGACCGCAAGGTCGGCGAGGCGATCGATATCTATGTCAACAATCGCCTGGTCGCGCGCGGCGAAGTCGTGCTGGTCGAAGACAAGCTCGGCGTGACCATGACCGAAATCATCAAGGCCGACAAAGCCGAGTAGCCACCTGCTGGCGTATCCATAAGGAACAACAATCATGCGTCTCCTCATCGTCGGCACACTCAAGGGCCAGCTCACGCTCGCGACCAAATACGCAATGGACAAGGGCGCTTCGGTGACCCACGCCGAGAATGCCGATCAGGCGCTCGCGGTGCTGCGCTCCGGACGCGGCGCCGATCTGCTGATGGTGGATGTGGCGCTCGATATCGCAAGCCTGGTGGCACGGCTCGCGGCCGAGCATATCCACGCCCCGATCGTCGCCTGCGGCATCGAGACCGATGCCAAGGCCGCGGTCGCCGCGATCCATGCCGGCGCCAAGGAATACATCCCGCTGCCGCCCGATCCGGAGATGATCGCGGCGGTGCTCGCCGCCGTCGCCAGCGACGACCGCGAGATGGTCTGGCGCGACGAGTCGATGGGCCATGTGGTGCGGCTCGCGCAGCAGATCGCGGGCTCGGACGCATCGGTGCTGATCACCGGCGAAAGCGGCACCGGCAAGGAAGTGCTGGCGCGCTATGTCCACACCCGTTCGAAACGGGCGAAGAAGCACTTCATCAGCGTCAATTGCGCCGCCATCCCCGAGGCGCTGCTGGAATCCGAATTGTTCGGCCACGAGAAGGGCGCGTTCACCGGCGCGGTCGCGCGCCGCATCGGCAAGTTCGAAGAGGCCAATGGCGGCACGCTGCTGCTCGATGAAATCTCGGAGATGGACGTGCGGCTGCAGGCGAAGCTGTTGCGCGCGATCCAGGAGCGGGTGATCGACCGCGTCGGCGGAACCAAGCCGGTGCCGGTCGATATCCGCATCATCGCGACCTCGAACCGCAATCTCGCCGAGGCCGCACGCAATGGCAGCTTCCGCGAGGACCTGCTGTTCCGGCTCAATGTCGTGAACCTGCGGATTCCGCCGCTGCGCGAGCGTCCGCAGGACGTGCAGGCGCTGGCGGACCATTTCATCGACAAATATTCCAAGGCTAACGGCCTGCCCGGCCGGCCATTGTCGGCGGAGGGACGCAAGGCGCTGGCGCTCAATCGCTGGCCCGGCAATGTGCGCGAACTCGAGAACACGCTGCATCGCGCCGTGTTGCTGACCAGCGGCGTGGAGATCGGCGCCGACGCCCTGATGACGCCGGACGGCATGCGTCTCGATTCGCCGCAGGCTTCCTCACAAGTCGCGCATGCCACCATCGCGGCCGAACAGGTGACGCGCGCACTGGTCGGGCGCACGGTCGCGGATGTCGAACGCGACCTGATCCTGGAAACGCTGAAGCATTGCCTCGGCAACCGTACCCACGCGGCGAACATCCTGGGCATTTCGATCCGCACACTGCGCAACAAGCTGAACGAATATGCCGGTGACGGCGTGCCGGTGCCCGCGCCCCATGGCGGCGAGATGCGCTTCGCGGGGTGATCCCTTGGACGCGAGCGTGTCCCGGGCGCATAGCAGCACAAGCGCGTTTACGCGCGTCTTCAACGCGCTAAGCGCAGCGCAGTGACGCGATGCAGAACCGGGACCCAGTGTGCTAAATTGTGGGTCCCGGCTCTGCGGCGCGGCACTTCGCGCCGCACCGCGTCCGGGACATGAGACCTCACATGCCCATCATCTACAAAATCCTCCCCCTGCCTCTCTGGCAGGAAGCCCAGCGCGCCGGTGTGTTTCACGGAGCGCCGGTCGACCTCGCCGACGGCTACATCCATTTCTCCACCGCCGAACAGGCCGCCGAAACCGCGGCGAAACATTTCGCCGGCCAGCGCGATCTCATGCTGCTGCATGTCGATGCCGACGCGCTCGGAGAGGCGCTGAAATGGGAGCCGTCGCGCGGCGGCGCGCTGTTCCCCCATCTTTATGCCGAACTTGCCGTCAAACATGTCGTGCGCGCCGACCCGCTGCCATGGGGAGACGATGGGCGTCATGTGTTTCCGAGCTGCCCTGTACAGGACGATTAAAATGCATGCTATCGCGCGCTTCACGCTTGCTGTTGCGCTGATCGCGCCGTCCGCATCCGCTCATGCCTCGTTCAAGGATTTCCGCGACTGGCTCGCGGCCTGCGACAATCTGCGAAACTGCTCGGCCTTTGCGGTGAATTCCGAATCCGACGATGCGGCCGCCTATCTGCGGATCGAGCGCGGCGGCGCCGCCGACGCAGCCGTCATCGTCACGCTCTCGGTCGAATTGCGCGACGCCAAGGGCTACACCATCGCCTTCGACGATCCTGCACTCCCCGGTTTGCCGGCCGGCCTTCTCGTCGGCGAAGAAGGCGAGGGCAGCGATTATCGGCGCATCGAAATCGCGAAGGGACACAGCGCCGATGCGCTGATCGAATCGATGCGCAAGGCCAAGGCCATCGTGGTCACGCGGCTGCCCGCGAAGGGCAAGAAGCTGGAATCGCCGGTCTCGCGTATTTCGATGTCGGGCGCGGTGGCCTCGCTGCTGTGGATCGACGATCAGCAGCAACGGCTCGACACCGTCACCGCGCTGGTGAAGCGCGGGCCGAAACCAGCCTCCGCCGTGCCGCCGCAGCCGAAAGCTCCGGTGATCGTCGCAGCACCGCCCTCGAAAGCGAAAGCGCCCGAGAAGCACTCGCCCGCTTTGCTCGCCAAGGGTCGCGCGCTCTGCGAAGACGACGACAAGGCCTCGCAGATCGAGGAGGTGAATTCGCTCGGCGGCGGTCAATTCCTGTTTCAATTCAGCTGCCCCGGCAGCAGCGGCGCCTACAATTTCATGAACGTGTTCCTGATCGGACCGGCCGGGAAGGTGCAAGCCTTGCGTCCGGCGGCGTTTCGCAGACCGCCGGGCTCGGGCGATGGCGGCAATGACGGACCGGCGGCCGGATTGATGAATCCGAATTTCGATTCCGAGACTATGACCCTGTCGAGTTTCAACAAGGGCCGCGGCTATGGCGATTGCGGCGGCGAGGAGCAATGGGTGTGGGACGGCAAAGCTTTCCGGCTCGCGCTCGAACGCACGATGACGGAATGCCGGCGCATCCCGATGGACGACTGGCCGGTCACCTTCCGCGCCGAAGTCAAGCGCTAGGCGCGCGCATTACCCTTTCGATGGCGTATCCGACTTCGACACCGATACCGCGCCGTCGCCGGGTTTTGCCACGGGCGCCTCGATGCCGCCGAGCAGCGCCTTGATCGGATCGGTGCCGTCGAACCCCGCCTCCTTGAGCAGACGATCCAGGATTGGCTTGTTGGCCTGATACGCGAGCAGTTGGCCGGCGATGCCGTCGCCAAGGCCAACCCCGTTGCCATGCCCGTTCCCGGCACCATTGCCGCCGCGTCCGAGCATGCCGCCGGTGTCGAAAATCCTGATGTCGGAGATCTTCTCGATCGGCTTCACCGCTTCCGCCAGAGCCAGCGGGATCACCTTGATGCGTTCGCGCATCAATTCGTACTCGATGATCGCGGCGCTCAGCCGGTTGCGCGCCTCGTTCAACAATTGCTCGTTCTCTGCCGTTGCCTTGCCCATTTCGCGCACGCCTGCGGCCTTGACCTTCGCGGCTTCGGCTTCCGCCGCCGCCAGCGTCTGCATTGCCTCAGCCTGATCGAGCGCGGCCTGCTTTTCGGCCTCCGCAGCGACGGTTACGGCGGTGGCCTCGGTCTCCGCCTTCTTCTTCGCGTCGATCACGGTGATCTGCTTCTCGCGCTCCGCGATCTCAACCGCCTTTGCGGTCGCGACCTTTTCCTCGGCGGCGATGGCGAGCGCCCGCGCCTGCTCGGCGGCGGTCTTGGCTTCGGATTCCTCGCGGCTCTTGTTCGCAACCGCGATCGCGCTTTCCTGCGCCACGATCTGCAAATCGCGCTTGGCCTCGGTATCCTTCTGCTGCACGGCGCGGGTGGCTTCGATATTGGCACTCTCCCGCGCACGTTTGGCGCCGGCTTCGCGTTCGGCGACCGCCTGCTCCATTTCGATGCGCGCCTCTTCCTCGGCACGCTTGGCAGCCTGCTCCTTCTGCGCGGTCTCGGCTCTTGTCGCCGCGGTCTTGTTGGCCACGTCGCGCTGCTGGTTCAGTTCCGCTTCGCGCTTGGTGCGCTCGATTGTGAGCGTCTGTTCCCGCGCCTCAAGGTCCTTCTGTGCAATCGCGACCTCGGTATCGCGCACGATCTCGTTGCGCTCTTTCTTGCGCGCTTCGGTCACCCGGGTCAGCGCGGCGAGGCCCTGGGCGTCGAAGAAATTGTTGGAGTTGAAATGCTTGATGTCGGTCTGGTCCAGCCGCGTCAGCGAGACCGATTCAAGCTCAAGACCGTTCGACTGCAAGTCGGCGCCGACCGCCTCCTGCACCGCCTTGACGAAATCCATGCGCTGCTCCTGCAGCGCATCAAGCGGCATGGTGGCGGCGACCGAACGGAGTCCGTCGACGAATTTCGCCTCGATCAGTTCGCGTAATTCCTGCGCGTCATTGGTGCGGGCGCCGAGCGTTTGGGCGGCGAGCGCGATCGAGGACGCATCCGGCTTCACGCGGACATAGAATTCCGCGCCGATATCCACGCGCATGCGATCCTTGGTAATCAGCGCCTCGTTCTCGCCGCGCCGGACCTCGAGACGGAGCGTTTTCAGGTTCACGCGCGCGATCGAGTGGAAGATCGGCAGCACCAGCGAGCCGCCGTCGAGCACCACCTTCTGCCCGCCAAGGCCGGTGCGCACATAGGCTTCGTCGCGGGTCGAGCGCGTGTAAAGCCGCGCCAGGATCAGTCCGATGGCCAGGATGACAACGACGCCGATCGTGGCCGGAAGCAGCACTGCGGTCAGAGTATCCATAGCAAACCTCATCAGCGATTGAGGAGATCGTCAGGGGCCGGGATGGCCAGAAAGGTTGATCCGTCGCGGTCAACCAGCAAAACATTCGCACCGACCGACATCGGGCCATGACCCTTGGCAGCGCGGGCGCGTGGAAAATGCCAGTTGCCGTGAGCATCTTGCAGCTTCACCCGGCCGGGCAGCCCGGCGTCGAGCGGGCCCATCGTGACGACAGCGGTCCGTCCGACAAACTCGGATTCGTCCACCGCGTAGGTCTCGTCGCGCGGTATGATGCGCGACACCCATCGGCTGGTGGTGCGCACCGTAGGCAATGTTGCAGCGAGTGCCAGCACGCTTAAGATCGCGGCCGGAAACGGCACCGCTATGCCGCGCGCGACCGCCGTTAACGCAAACCCGATCAGCGAGAACGAGCCGAGGGCAAGCAGGATCAGGATCAGGATCGGAACGCGGCCGGCATTCAGCCAGTCGAGCGCGCCGAATGTCGAACCGTGACCGTCGCCATGCGAATCCGCGGCATGGTCGAACCACTGGCTCATCGGATATCCGATGAGCATTCCGGCCAGCTCCACCACCGTCAGGCCAAGGACGATCAGCCCCGCGATGGCGAAGGGCTGGGCCTCGGGCGCCAGCAGGAGGTCCATCTTGCGATCCCTCGGTTCTCGCTGCTTTCGCTAGTTCGTGCCCTTGAACTGCGCGAGTCGTTCGGCGATGGCGCGATCACGATGAATGCGATCGAGTTCTTCAAGTTCTGCGCTCCCGCTTGCGGTGCCGGCGGGGACACCGGTCACACGCGTCACCGCCGCAGACGCTTTTGCGACTGTCAGATCGGGCGACGAACGCCGCCCGGTCGCGCCGCCATCGGCGTCATGCTTCTCCACGCTGCGCTTGAGATCCGTGAGTCTTGCTTCGGCCTCGCGACGCGCGGCCAGCACCGCCTGCATCGCCTTATGGCCTTCCTCGATCCGCTCGGCCACGTCGGCCAGCGCCTTCTCGATCGCGGCGACCTGGGCCTCCAGATCGATCTGACGCGCCACCGCAGCCTTGGCGAGATCCTCGCGGCCTTCCTTGAGTGCGAAGCGGATCTTGTCCTCGAGCGCCGCGATCTCTTCGGAAATTTCGGCGCGGCGGCTCGCGATCCGATGTTCCTCGGCCCGCGATTTGCCGAGTTCAGCCCGCGCCTCTTCGGCTGCAGAATCGATTTCGCGGATCGCCTGCTCGACGATCGCGACGCCGTTCGCGCCCTCGGCCTTCTCCATCGTGGCATAGGCCACGCCCGCGATCAGACGTCCCATACGCGACAGGATGCCTTCGTGAATCATGGTCTTCTCCTCCGTTGAAATATGTGGGTTGACGCCGATCCGAAGTTCAAAAGCGCCGTGCTCGAAAATGAGGCGGGCGGGCAACGAGCCCCTCCAGCCATCCGTGTAGCCGGCGACATCGAAAGGCACGATGACACGGCCGGCCACCGTCGAGATCGACAGTTCGGATGCGCTTTTGAGTGCGTAGAGCTTTTCGTCGAGCGGAATGCCGGTGACGTCCTCGCCGGCACGCCGGGCTGCAAAGTCACGCAGGCCGAGTGTCACCAATCGCGATGGCAACCGTGTGCGCTTGCGCACCTCCTCGTAAGCCAACGAATGCAGGGTCACGAGGTTGGAACCGGCGCTGACGGCAAGCTCGCCGATGATGTCCAGCATCCGGGTGTATTCCGCGATGGTCTCGCGCAACGCCGTTGCAGCGCTGTCGTCAGGCGCCAGCGCGTACCGCAAAGTCGCGGTGGCTTGAACTTTGGTGGTCGCTGCCTTCATGCACCAAATCTAAAGCACTTCTTTGGTGCTTTACAATCCGGCGGCCCTCAGGAGTGCCTGTTGTTGCGCTGCGTCATGCCGTTATCCCTCTCAAAACACTAAGGGAATGGCTCGACTTCAACTGTCCTTGATCGGTCGGCAAAGCTCACATCAGCGCGTAAGCGGTCGACACCATCGCCACCGGCTTGGTGTCGAAGGCCGGCGTCAGCATCACCTGCCCGAACGCCATGGTGCGGCCCATCCGCACAATGCGGGCGTCGGCGAGCACGTCGGCATTCGAGGCCGGCTTCAGGAAATGCGAGGTCTGGTCGACCGTGGTCATCGGCCGGTAGCGGCCCGACGCGGAGGCAACGGCGAACACCATGGCGGTGTCGGCGAGCGACATCAGGGCCTGCCCGCAGATGATCCCGCCATCGCGGCAGAAGCGTTCGGAAAATTTCATCCGCAAGAGAGCCCCCGCCCCGCCCTCGGCTCCCGGCGGGTGGATAGCCTCGATGCTCAATTGCAGATCCAGAATCCAGGGCGCGAACACGTCGACCAGCAGCTGTTGCGCCGCCGCGACATCGAATGCGGAAGTTTCGGTTTCAGCCATCCCGTGCCCCTGATTTGCCGCGGACCTTAATCGTTCCCCGGTGCCAAGGCACCCTTGTTAACGGTTCCCTAACCATAAACCGGGCAAATATTACCTAGCCTTTCGGGAGTTCCATCCTTCTCAATGTCCGACATTACAGCCACACCATCGCGCGGGCGATTTGTCTTGCCCGCCCTCGGGGACATTGCGGCGTTAGCCAAACGCGGCGATCTGATGCTCGCCACCGGCGTGCTGACGATCCTGGTCGTGCTGATCCTGCCGCTGCCCCCGTTGGTGCTGGACCTGTTTCTGGCGGTGTCGATCACGATCTCGGTGCTGATCCTGATGACGTCGCTGTTCATCCACAAACCGCTCGAATTCTCGTCCTTCCCGACCGTGCTCCTGATCGCGACCATGCTGCGGCTGGCGCTGAACCTCGCCTCCACCCGGCTGATCCTCGCGCACGGGCATGAGGGGCCCGCGGCCGCCGGCCATGTGATCGAGGCCTTCGGCAATTTCGTGATGGCCGGCAATTTCGTGATCGGAATCATCGTCTTCTCGATCCTGGTCATCGTCAATTTCGTGGTCATCACCAAAGGCTCCGGCCGTATTGCCGAAGTGGCCGCACGCTTTCACCTCGACGCGATGCCGGGCAAGCAGATGGCGATCGACGCCGACCTGTCGGCCGGGCTGATCGACGAGAAGCAGGCCCGTCACCGCCGGCAGGAACTGGAAGACGAGAGCGGCTTTTTCGGTGCCATGGACGGCGCCTCGAAATTCGTGCGCGGCGATGCGATCGCGGGTCTGCTGATCGTGTTCATCAACATCATCGGCGGCATCATCATCGGCGTCGCGCAGCAGAATATGGGCTTCCTCGATGCCGCCAAGGCCTACACCCTGCTCACCGTCGGCGACGGCCTGGTCACGCAGATTCCGGCGCTGATCGTCTCGACCGCGGCCGGCCTGCTGGTGTCGAAGTCCGGCGTCTCCGGCGCCGCCGACAAGGCGCTGATGAAGCAGCTTTCCGGCTATCCGAAAGCACTCGGCATGTCGGGCGGCGTCATGCTGATCATGGCTTTGCTGCCGGGCATCCCGATGCTGCCCTTCCTGCTGCTCGGCGGCGGTGCGAGCGCACTCGCCTGGCATCTCGACCGGCACCACAAGGCATTGGCCGCTGCAGCAACGGAACACGAGCATGTCGCGGCCGCGGCCACACCGGCGGACGAGCCGATCTCCAATTCGCTCAAGATCGACGATCTCAAGATCGAACTCGGCTACGCGCTGCTGCCGCTGGTCAACACCCAGGACGGCGGCGACCGGCTGACCGAACAGATCAAGGCGCTGCGCCGCGCCCTGGCGGTCGAGATGGGCTTCGTGATGCCGGCCGTCCGCATCCTCGACAACGTGCAAAGCGACGCCAACACCTACGTCATCAAGATCAAGGAGGTGGAGGCCGGCTCCGGCAAGCTGTGGCCGGGCCAGTTCATGGTCATGGATCCGGGCGGTGGCCAGGTGAACCTGCCCGGCGTCCATACTATCGAGCCGACGTTCGGCCTGCCCGCCACCTGGGTCGACGGGGCCTACAAGGAAGAGGCCGCGGTGAAAGGCTATACCGTGGTCGACGGCGCGACCGTCCTGTCCACCCACCTCACCGAGCTGCTGAAAGCCAATGTCGCCGATCTCCTGTCTTACGGAGAGGTCTCAAAGCTCCTGAAGGAATTGCCAAAGGAGCAGGCCGAGTTGCTCAAGGACATCGTGCCGGCGCAGATTTCGATGTCCGGCATCCAGCGGGTGCTGCAGATGCTGCTGGCCGAGCGCATTTCGATCCGCGACCTCTCGACCATTCTGGAAGGCATTGCCGAAGCCGTGGCCTTCACGCGAAATCCGACGCAGATCGCCGAGCATGTGCGCACCAGGCTGGCCCGGCAGATTTGTGCACAGCACACATCGGCGTCCGGCTACCTGCCGCTGATCGCGCTGTCGGCAAAATGGGAGCAGGCTTTCGCCGACTCCATCATCGGTCAGGGCGACGAGCGGACGCTGGCGATGCAGCCTTCAAGGCTGTCGGAGTTCATCACACTCGTTCGTGAACGCTTCGAGGATGCGGCGCGCGAAGGGGAAGCCCCTGTTCTGGTCACGTCCTCGTCAATTCGTCCCTTCGTGCGCGGCATTGTGGACCGCTTCCGCGCCCAGACACCGGTGCTGTCGCAGTCGGAAATCCATCCACGGGTAAGGTTAAAGACGGTGGGAAGCGTCTAACAAGGCGATTCCGCTCGAATTTTGAGCGCAAGCCCGATAACAACCGGCAATCGCTAACCAAGACCTCGGCGCCACAGTCACGTAAATTCACATCCAGTCAACGAGATGTGAAGCCCCCTGCGGAACCGCAAAAGGCTTCCTACGTTTGATCCGTGAGGTTCGGACAGCCACGAGGTTGAACCGAATGCCGCCGGGCCCGACTAACCGGGAACGCAGGATAACAGGCAGGACGTGTCATGAACAATTCCTCGCTGCGCAGCGCAGATACCGCGACCCACCTGAAAGTGGTCGTTGTTTCGCTGTTCGCTGCCATCATGGTGGTCGGCGTCGGGATCCTTGCGAAGCCGAATTTCTCGGATGGCACCAGCACATTCGCGCAGCGCTTCGACGCCTCCGGTCCGGTGATCCGGGCTGGCCGGGCGACACCGACAATCACCGCCGGCGAGATCGGAACCATCCGCTAGTTTTCTCTGACGTTGAATCTCCCTCCCCCCAGGGATCAACGTTGTGTGTTGCGCCCCCTCCCCCCAAGGGGGCGCAACTTTTTTATGGATCGCGTTCCATGCGCGGAGACGCCTACGGCACCGCTTCGATGAGCTTGCCGGCGTAGACAATCGGCCCGGTGGCGACGCCAGTCGGCGAACCGCCGGGCGGCTCCACCGTCACCGCATAGGTCGCTTCGTTGATGATCTGCGGGTCGAACGCGGCCAGCTGCGAGCGGGTAAATTCACGGTCTCCGATCAGGCCGAGCGAGCGCGGCTGCGGAAACTTGTCGTGCACCAGCCAGAGTTCGAACGACCGGTCGGCGGGAACCTCGGCGCCGACGCGGCGCACCGTGAAGTCCTTGGTCTTCAGGTCCACGGTCAGCAGGAAGCCGGGCGATACCTTGTCGGCCTGCAGCACCGCAACGTAGCGTCCCAAATCCGGCGCCGGCTGGGTGGCCTCGCGAATGCCGATGAACAGGAGCAGCGAGGCGGCAAGCGCCCCTGCAACATAGGTCGCGGTGCGCCAGCGGTTCAGCCTCCGCGTCAGGTAGACGATCTCGGCACTGCCCGACGGGGTACCCGCAAGCATCGCGCCGCCGGACAGACCGGCGAGAATATTCTGCCAGACCGAAACCGGAGGCTCGACGCCCTCCACCGCCTCGGCGAACAGCGACAGCCGCCGCGCCCAATAATCCACCTGCGCGGCGAACCTGGGATCGGACGCGAGCAGACGCTCCGCCTGTGCCCGTTCGGACGCATCGAGCGTCCCGAGCGCATATTCGGCAGCCAGGATTTCGCGTTCCTCGTCCATCGTCATCTCGGCCCTCTCATGATCCGAGGCATTCCCGGATCTCGATCAGGCTCCGTCGCAGCCAGGTCTTGATCGTGTTGACAGGCTTTTCGAACCTTGCCGCCAGTTGCTCGCGGCTCAGCCCATTGTAATAGGCCAGCAGAACCATCTGCTGGCGGTCGCCATCGAGCGCGCCGACACAGGCCATCAGCCGCTTCAAATCCTCGCTCTGTTCGCGTGCGGCGAGCGGATTGGGAACATCGGCGGCGACGTCCATGGCCTCCGGCTCCTCTTCGATCGAGGCCTCGCTGCGCTTGCGAACGAGGTCGATCGCCCGGTTGCGTGCGATCGTCACCATCCAAGTGATGGGAGATGCTTTCGACGGGTCGAACGACCCGGCGCTACCCCAGATTTTGAGGTAGGTCTCCTGAATCACCTCGTCGGCGAGGTCGTGGCGCCTCAATATACGGAGGACGACGCCATAGAGTTTCGCCCGCGTGGCGGCATAAAGCTGCTCGAAAGCAGCACGGTCGCCTTGGGCCGTGGCGGCCAGATACGCGGTGAGGTGAGCGGGCGTCGACATGAGGCAGTCCGGACAATTTCGATATGCATAGCACGGCTGCGGAGCCGGGGCATGAGACATGGTGGCCGTTGACTTAGGGTCTCAAGCGCTTACCTAAATTCCGTGATGATCGCGCACCAAACCCGTCTCCTGCTTCGCGCCGGACGCCTGCACGCAGGCTTCTGACCCGGACGGCTGCGCTTTGTCAGCCTTCCGGGCTGACATCTGGCCGATTCCGGCCCCCGGGCTGACGGCCCCCATTCCCGAAAAACCAAAAATACTGGCCTGGACCGGTCCCTCGCGCCGTCCGGGCCTGCTCACCGCTAACGCGAAGGAGAACAACAATGAGCTATCTGCTACCCGAACTCCCCCCGATCGCCATGATTCGCGCAGACGCCGAAAAGCTGTCCCGCATCGCCGATTCGTCCGTCGGCGCATTCGCGCAGGCCGCGGATTTCCTGGCGCGCGAGATCGACCGCGCGCGGGTGATCGAAGACTTCGAGCGCCTGCCCGGGCTCGTCACGATGGGCGCGCGGATGACCTTCCGCGACGACGTCACCGGTGCCGTTCGCACCGTCCGGCTGGTCTATCCCGGCGAGGCCGATGTCTCGCAGGGCACGATCTCCGTGCTGACGCCGATCGGCGCGGCGCTGATCGGGCTGTCGGTCAGCCAGTCGATCGAATGGGATGCACCGGGTGGCGGTCGCCGTTCGCTGACGGTGCTTTCGGTGGACCCGGTGAACTGATCGCCCTCTTCCGCTCATTCCCGCGCAAGCGGGAATCCAGCTTAGTACTGGGTCCCCGCTTTCGCGGGGACGAGCGGAGAGAGACTATCTCACGGCGCCGGCCGCTCCATGCCCTTGTCTTTCAGTACGGCAGCGCCCGACGGCCCGGCCAGCAGGTCGAGGAACGCCTTGGCCGCTGCCGCATCGCGTGCCGTCGCCGATACCGCACCGGCATAGGTGGTGTAATTCTGGATCTCCGCCGGCAGCGGGCCGACCAGCACCACCTCTTTGACCGGCACGATCTCGCTGATCTGATGAATGCCGAGTTCGGCATCGCCCGAGACAAGCAGGTCGGCGACATAGCCGCCGCGCTTGAGCTTCGCCTTGGCGCGGATCTGGTCGGCGATGCCCCACTTTTCGAACAGCTTGTCGAGATAGATCCCGCTCGAGCCGCCCGATGCCGGATCGATGTAGGCCACGGTTTTCGCCTCCATCAGCGCGCGCCTGAATGCGTCCACCGACGAGATGTCCGGCAGCTTCGCGCCCTTGGGCACCATCACCCCGATGGCGACCCGCGCGAGACTGGTCTTCGTGCCCGGCACTACCTTGCCGGCGAGCGCGTCGATGACTCCTGGCGTGATGACCGCAAGATCGAAGGTCTCGCCACCCTCGATGCGCTTGCGCAGGGCACCCGCGGTATCGTTGTCGACCACCAGCGTGTGGCCCTGCTTCTCGAATTCGGGCTGCAGCGCGAGCACCACCTGCTTCATCGCGCCGGCGGTCAGCACCTTCACCTCGGCGGCAGCGGCGGTCGTGGCGAATATGGCGAGAGCCACGGCGACGAAACAACCAAGGCGCGGCGACATCAGTCTACTCCAAGCATATGTGAGATTGTCAAAGATAGCGAACACGCGGCAAGGCGCGCTATTCCCTCGATGCAAGCTTGTCTTTGGTAAAAGCGGCGGTTCTAATCGCCGACAAAGCCCGCCGTAAAAATGGGCAATCGGGAGAACGTCATGCCGCGGAATCTCAGGTCTTGGCTTGTCTGTGCCAGCGCGTTGTCGCTGCTGTCGCCGCGCGAGGCCGGAGCGCAGGACTATCCCACGCGGCCGATCACCTTCATCGTCGCATTCGCAGCCGGTGGCGTGGCCGACGGCATCGGCCGCATGGTCGCGCAACGGCTCGGCGAGACGCTCAAGCAAACCGTCGTGGTCGAGAATCGCGGCGGCGCCGGGGGCAATCTGGCGGCCAGACAGGTCGCGACTGCGGCGCCCGACGGCTACACCATCCTCGTGACCACCACCGCACTCGCGATCAACGAGACGCTGCATCGGAACAAGGGCTTCAGCGCCAACGATCTCGCAACCGTCGCGATCGTCGCCTCGTCACCGGAAGCCTTCGCCGTCGGCAAGGCCAATACCGCAACATCGCTCAAGGAATTCCTCGCCAACGCGAAAGGCAAGACCATCAATTTCGGTTCGGCCGGTGTCGGCTCCGGCTCGCATATCGCGGCCGAATATTTCTTCAAGGAAATCGCGAAAGTGCCCGCGACGCATGTGCCGTTCCAGGGTGGCGCGCCCGCGATCAATGCCGCGGTCGGCAATCATATCGACCTGCTCTCGATCACGCTCGGCGGCGGTCTGGTCGCGCAGGTGCGCTCCGGCGCGCTGAAAGGTCTCGGCGTCATGAGCGACAAGCGCGTCGACACGATGCAAGACGTCCCGACCTTCACCGAGACAGGCTTTGCCGGATTCCAGGCGGCGTCATGGGTCGGACTGTTCGTTCCCGCGAAGACCCCGGCCGACATCATCGCCAAGCTCAATGGCGCCGTTGATGCCATCGTCAAACAGCCCGACTTCCAGCAACGCCTCGCCGCGCTTGGATTCGATGCCGTGACCGGCGATCAGGCTTCCGCCGCCCGGCGCTTCAAGGATGACGTCGGCGAATGGGGCAAGCGCGTGAACGCCCTCGGCATGAAAATCGAGTAGCCGCGCGTTGCGCCAAGGTTAACGGCCCGCCGCGTTAACCGGCTCCATTCAGCAAGACTTCAAAATCCGCTCGACAACGGGCTGGCCGGTGTCGTTTGAATCCCTATCTGTGCGGTAAACCCGAACCGCACGAAGCTGCCCGGGACGGCAGGTCCAGCGTCCGAGTATCGCCATGGTCAGATTACCTGCAGGTCTGCAATTTCAGAGATACCCGCGCGTGGTCGCCTACGCGCTGCTTGCCGCGCTCGTTTCGACCGTCCTGCTCGCGGCCGACGGGGCCTATCGCTGGTATCACGACGCAAACACGCAGGTAGCGGAGCCGGCGACGCCCGAGCGATCGGTCCAGGCTCCCGAGCCGGCATCCGCCGAAATCAGGCATGCGGTCGCGCCGTCACCGGCACCGGTGCCGGAACGCGAGGCTGTCGGGATCGCGCAACCGGCCGAAGAGCGGTCCGACCCGGCTCCGGTTTCGAACCCGGCCAACGGCTCGATTCTGATCCCGGTCGCTCGTCCTGCAACCGGTACGGCCACCGCGCCGGTTCCGCACGACGCCGCACCGGAGCGCACGCAATCGAGGTCCGCATCGCAGCCCAAACGGCAACAGGACCGTCGTCTGCCTGCCAAGCAGGACACGCGCGAGCGCGCAGCGCCGCAGCGTCCGGTGCAGGCCGCGAAGCCTCCGGCGCAGGCCGAAAAGCCGAATGTCTATTATGAGCGCGACAGCCAGTTGGGCTTTGCGCCTCAGCTTAGAACGCGGACCTGCAATCCGGCCACGGGCCAGATGCCGATGCAATGTTATTATCCGCGCGAAGGCCGTGAGCAGTTTCCCGCCAAGCCGCTCGACTGAGGTGAATCGACGGCGACTCGGAACGACTTTGGCCGGACGCAAGGCCCGGCCAATCAAAACCGCAGCGTAGGATAGCTCAGGCGCGGGCGGCGTTCTTGATCCGCATGATGCCGATGGAATCGAGCTCCATCTGTTCGCGCGCATTGCTGTCGGCGCGTTCGCGGGCCTGGTCGCGCTCGTCGAGCAGTTCGACCTTCTTCAGCTCCTCGAAAGCCTCGCCGAGTGCCGCCTTGGCGTCGTCGAGCTGCACCCGCAGATCGTCGATCGAGCGCTTCAGATTTTCTTTCCGCTGGTTCGCAGCCTTCGCATAAGTCGGGTAGGCGAAATGCGACGGATCCTGAATACCGGCACGATCCTGCTCGGTCTTGACCTCACGCTCGAGGTCGCCACTCATGCGCTCGAACTCTGCGATCATGGTCTCGATCTGCAGCGTCCGGCGGCGCTTCTCGTCCACCTGAAATTTTCGTAGCCTGATCAGCGTGTCACGCGACTTCATCGACACATACTCCCCGAAGCCCCAATTCCAAACGCCGCGCGAACACGCACGGACGGGATATGGCGGCATTGTGCCGGGCTATCGTTATTTTTCGGTTTCCAGATTGCCGACAATGCCGGCAAGTCGCTGATATCCTTCATTGAGGGTGGTGATCTCATCCTTGGCCTGCCCCAAAAACGCCTCAAGCGGCTGGTGCAGGCGGATTGCCTCATCCACGTCCGCACTCGATCCGGGGCGGTAGGCCCCAAGCCGGATCAGTTCCTCCATGTCGGCATAGGTCGCCATCACCTGCTTGGCCCGGGTAATGGCCGGCAGGAAGGCCGGATCGGCCGCGCGCGGCATGGTGCGCGAAATCGATTTCAGGATGTTGATGGCGGGGTAGCGACCGCGCTCGGCGATGGAGCGCTGCATCACCACATGGCCGTCGAGGATGCCGCGAACCGCATCCGCGATCGGCTCGTTATGGTCGTCGCCGTCCACCAGCACCGTGAACAAGCCGGTCATGGTCCCGGCCTTGGTCCCCGGCCCGGCGCGCTCCAGGAGCCGCGGCAATTCGGAGAACACGGTTGGGGTATAGCCCTTGGCGGTCGGTGGTTCACCGGCCGACAGGCCGATCTCGCGCTGCGCCATCGCAAAGCGTGTCACCGAGTCCATCAGCACGAGAACGTCGCGGCCCTCGTCGCGGAAATATTCTCCAATGGCGAGTGTCAGATAGGCCGCTTGCCGCCTCATCAAGGCGGGTTCGTCGGAGGTCGCGACCACGACCACCGAGCGCTTCAGGCCTTCCTCGCCCAGATCCTCCTGGAGAAATTCCTGCACCTCGCGGCCACGTTCGCCGACCAGGCCAATGACCGACACGTCGGCCTCGACATTGCGGGCGAGCATCGACAGCAGAACCGACTTGCCGACGCCGGAGCCTGCAAAGATGCCCATGCGCTGGCCGCGGCAGCAGGTGAGAAAGGTATTGAGCGCGCGCACGCCGAGATCGAGCGGCGGGCCGACGCGCTTTCTGGCATGGGCGGGTGGCGGCGCGGCGCGGAATGGATAAGGCGACGCGCCGGCCGGCAGCGGCCCCTTGCCGTCGATCGGCTCGCCCATGGCGTTGACCACGCGGCCGAGCCAGCCATCCGATGGCCGCACCGCAGCCGGCGCCACCGAGACGATCGCGCGGCAGCCGCGCCGCACGCCGTCGAGCGCGCCGAATGGCATCAGCAGCGCGTTGTTGCCGGAAAAGCCGACCACCTCGCCCGCGATCGAACGGCCGGGTGCGGTCTCGATCGACACCTTGCATCCCACCGACATCGCGTGGATCGGGCCCGCCACCTCGACCATCAGGCCGCGCACGCCGACGACCCGGCCGTAAATCTCGACGCCGTCCAGTTCCGCGATCTGTTCGGCGAGCGCTTTCATGGCAGACGCGCGTCCATTCTATGCTGCGCGCCGTGCATTCTGCCTTCACCCTCGCCCTGATGCGGAGCAAAAAGAACCGCTGCTGAAGCGGCGTCATCTTCACACGCGCTTAAAGTTACCGCGAAAGCGGCGGTCTTAACGTTGTGTTTACCCGCGTCGTTAATCATTGCGACACCGTTCCTGTGACGGTGCGACGGACCTGCCGGAGAGTTCGATTCGAAGGCTGGTCCCGGGAGTCGGTTAACGTCGGCTCTTGAGATGGAACTTTAAGCTCGTGCGTGGTGAAAAACTGTATCTCGGTAAGAATTTAGGCCGATTCGACGGCTCCTGCCTAGAACGTCCTTGCGAACCGGAATCAGCATTTGTTAACCATGCAAGTCTAGTGTTCCCGAATCGTATTGTTGCACGGCGTTTTTTGAAAGGCCGCCGGCCCGGCGTGCCGACCTTTGGGGCCCCGCAGCGGCGAGAGAGGGGACTGGCATGCGCGTTTTGCTGATCGAGGACGATAGCGCGACAGCGCAGTCGATCGAGTTGATGCTCAAATCCGAGAGCTTCAACGTCTACACCACCGACCTGGGTGAGGAAGGCGTCGATCTCGGAAAACTCTACGACTACGACATCATCCTTCTGGACCTGAACCTGCCCGACATGTCGGGATTCGAGGTCCTGCGCTCCCTTCGGGTCTCGAAGGTGAAGACGCCGATTCTGATCCTCTCCGGCCTGGCCGGAATCGAGGACAAGGTCAGGGGTCTCGGCTTTGGCGCCGACGACTACATGACCAAGCCGTTCCACAAGGACGAACTGGTCGCCCGCATCCACGCTATCGTGCGGCGCTCCAAGGGCCACGCCCAGTCGGTCATCAATACCGGCGATCTGGTGGTCAATCTCGACCAGAAGACGGTCGAAGTGCACGGCCAGCGGGTCCACCTGACCGGCAAGGAATATCAGATGCTGGAGCTGCTTTCGCTCCGCAAGGGCACGACGCTCACCAAGGAGATGTTCCTCAATCATCTCTATGGCGGCATGGACGAGCCCGAACTCAAGATCATCGACGTGTTCATCTGCAAGCTGCGCAAGAAGCTTGCGAATGCCTCGAGCGGCAAGAATTACATCGAGACGGTGTGGGGCCGCGGCTATGTGCTGCGCGAGCCGGCCGACGAAGAGGCCCGCATTCCGGCCTGACGATTTTCCCTGGGGATGTACGACGTGCGTTGAACTCTCCTCTGCAAGGTCACAAACTGAAACCCCGCCGGAAACGGCGGGGTTTTTTTGCGCTGAGACCGGTCTCGCAATTGCGGGCAGCCGGCGCATCCAGCGTCGTCACAGTGGTTGGGACGGGTCGTGCGACAGCCCGGCCGACAGCATCGAGCGATAGGCGCGCGGGCTCGCTCCGGTCCAGCGCCTGAAAGCGCGGGTGAAATGCGCCGGATCGGAATAGCCAAGCGAATAAGCGACTTCGAGAATGCTGTGCTCCGCGCGCCGAAGCAGCCTGAAAGCCAGGTCCCTGCGATATTCGTCGACCAGCTCTTCGAACGTGACGCCCCAGTCGTTCAAGCGCCGCTGCAACGTCCGCGCGCTGATCTTCAGCCGTTTTGCCACCCGCTCGCGCGTCGGATTCTCGTAGGGCAGCATGCTAGCGATGAGTGCGATTGCGTCATGCGTGGTGTCTAGAAACGGCGTCGGCTCCGGTGGCTGACGGTCCAGTCGCGCGCCGAGGATATCGCTGTCGAACGCGACGCCATCTGAGTCGCAGTCATATTCGATGGACGCGCCCAGGAAATCGTGCAGGCCAGCGAACATTGCCGAATAGGGACGCGCGATCTTGACCTTGATCGCCGCCGGCTCGCCGGTCATCAGGCCGATCTTGCGGATCACCACCAGGGTCCCGAAAATATGCTGCACCGGGTCAAGCGATCCGCGGCCCAGATAATTGAAATTGAAGTGGAGGCTCTTTGGATGTCTCGCCAGCGTGAATTGCGTGCCCTTCTGAAGCGTATCGATCGTCTGCGACGCGAAGTGAAGCGCGGTCAGAAGATTGGGCGATTGCGCGATCGATTGTCCCCACCAGCCGAGTTGCGGCAGCTCGTATCGGCTGCCGATCTGCGGGCCGTAGAAATAATTGCCGGTTGCACGCCCGACGCTGTCTTCAAGTCTGAAGCAGAAATCGCGATCGAACCATGCCTCCGGATCGCCTAGCTGGGACGGCGCCATGCCGGCCTCGCGCAGGATTGACGCCGCGCGTAGCCCGTTATCGCTCAAATAGCGCGGCACATGAACGAGCGTCAGCGATCGATGGGAGAATGCGTGAGAAAATGCAGACATGACGGCCAAATCGCGTCGTTGCGCACGCGACAGAAATCGCGCGGGGAGTGGCTTCAAATGGCAAGACCGGTACTATGAGTTCCATGATAGCCTGACACCAATCACATAAGCTAGGGGGCCGCTAAAAAGGCCCCCGTTTAAGTGCGCGTGGGGGCGTCAATGACCGTGTCTTTTGCCGGGCGTTTGCCCCGCGTGATCTTCACATCCGCGTTTCTGGCCTTGGGATGCAATGCGGTCGCTCATTCAGCCGACCTGCCTGTCAAGGCGCCACCGCCCCCAGTCATAGTCTACAACCCCTGGCGTTTTGACATCACACCTTACGCCTGGATGCCGTCGCTGAACGGCTCGTCGACGATCAAGGGTCACACCGCTGACATCGACGCAACCTTCTTCGGCGATCTGATTCATCGCAAGATCCCGAAGCAATTGTTTGGCCTGATGACTGCGTTCGAAGCTCGCAATGACCGCTTCGCGATTATCGGCGACTTCACCTATCTGCTGCTCGGCACCTCGAAGAGCGGCTCGCAATCGGAATCGCTCGATCCTCGGCTCACGCTCTCCGCTGGCGCCAATTTCGAGACCACGATCAAGATGGTTATCACCGAGCTTGCCGGCGCCTACGAGCTTGCCCGCTGGGGCTCACCCGCAGCGTCCGCGACCTCGGTCGATATTTACGCGGGTGGCCGGCTGTGGTGGCAGCAAGCCGAGGCCAGCCTCAATGTCGATGCGACACTCACCGCGCTGCTCCCGCGTCGCACCTTCACCCTGAACAGTACGCGCGCCGTTGCCGGCTCGGGTGACGTCACCTGGGTCGATCCGCTGGTCGGCCTGCGGCTGCGCCATCAGTTCATGCCCGGTCAGGAATTGACCCTCAGCGGCGACGTCGGCGGCTTTGGCGTTGGCAGCGAGTTTTCATGGCAGGCCATCGGCGCTTATCGGTTCGCCATCGCAAAAGCCTATGGTGCCGAATGGTCTGGCATGCTCGGCTATCGTGCGCTCTATGCCGATTACAGCAAGGGCTCGGGCGACACGCTCTATCAGTTCGACATGCTGCAGCACGGACCGATCGCAGGCATCAGCGCACGGTTCTGAAAGTTTGACGGGTGACCGCGATGCCGCGATCGCCCGTTTTCACTGAGCCCGGGTCAGGGCACCCACCGCAACTCGATGGTGGACAGGCCGACCGAGACATTGAGCGCAACCTCGCCGGACAGCGAGACCGGCTGCAGAGCATAAGACCGCCCATTGCCGCCGAACATGATGTTGGCGCCGACACCGACACCAACACCGATTTCGCCGCTCGGGCCGACATAGGTCCCGGCCAGCGCACCATTCAGCGGGCCGGCGGTCGGCGCATAAACCTGCCAGGCGAGTCCTTGCGCCAAGGTGACGCCGACATCGAGGCCCAACGTTCCGAAGGTGCCGGTATAGATCTCGGGCGGGTACGGACCGACCGGCTTGTATGTGCATTGCATCGTTTGCAGCGATCCGATCACCAGACCGATCGTCGGCGACAGATTGCAACTCAACAATCCTGTATTCACGCCGGTCACGCCCGGAGGCGGCGGCAGCACGGGAGCTTGCGCATTGACGGCGCCCGTAAGGGTGCATGCAACAAACGCCACCGCAGCCGGCAATGCGCGACTGAAAAACATCGTTTCGACTCCCTAAGTGAGATACGGCCGGACGTGCGGCCATGCGGGCGGCACGTTACGTTCGATGGCAGTCGTGTCAATTGGTCTCGATCAATCCCGCTCACATATTCGAACTGTCATCTTGGCTGGCTTCAAATGGCAAGATCGAGCGCAAGCGAATTGATAGCGTGACAGGGGGCATATGATCAGACGCGCGGACGAAGCACGTTTGGCTCATATCAGCGACAATTTTCATATCTGAAAGAGGAAATGCTTATGAGGGCCCTCGTTCTGAGCGGTGTCTTGACATCGTTCGTGCTGATGACTTCGGGTGCCGCCTATTCTCAAAGCCCGGCGCCAGCACCGCATGTGCCGCTGCAAAAAACCATCGGACACGGCAAACCGCAGGTGGTGCCGTCGCTTTTCGTTCTCAATTCGCGCGGCGCCAGTCTCGAAGGCGGCAAACTCGTATTGACCGGCGTTTCTCCGAACGCGATCGTGTTCGCGGACCGGCCGGTGCGCGCCGCCGGCCACGATCTCACCAGCCGGATCGTCGAGGACTGGAATAAGGGTACGGATAACTTTGCGAAGGATCCGCCGAACGCGACCGTGTCGGGCTTTACCAAGGACGGCTCCGGTGTGAAGGACGTTGTCGTGGTGCTGAAGTCGCCGAAGCTTGAGGGTGACAAACTAACGTTCGATATCGATGTGCTGGAAGGCGACCTTAACGGCGCCGACGGCTCGGCCGCGGTCTTCATCGACATCATCGGCCGTCCGTTCACGCCGGTGTCGTTCGCGGGCGCAGCGCGGCGCACCGCGTGGCGCGGCGCCTATTATGCGGGAGCCGCCGCTGCGGTGGGGACCGCAGCCGCGGTCGGCGCAGCCGCAGCGTATGGCGCACCTTATTACGCGCCGCCGCCGGCAGCCTATTACCCGCCGCGCCCGGCCTGCGGATATTATCCGTATCCGCCCTGCTACTGAGATACAATACGCGTGCGTCCCCTTCACCTGGGGGCGCCTGCGTGCAAGGCTGACGTTGTGCTTGCCTGAGCCCGAGCAGCATGAACCGCAGAGACGCTCGTCCTGCGGCAGTCTCATCGGAGGTTTTGATATGAAGCCGCTTCGCCCCCTCCTTACAGCATCAAGCCTGATCGTATGGACGACGGTCGCGGCGCTGGCCCAAGGCACGACCGGCGTTCCCGGCTCACCCAGCGCCACCATCGCGATCGATGGAAAGCAGCTGCCGCCGCCCGATCCGAAATTCGGCGGCGTCATCAAGGATGGCGCATTGCAGTCGACGCCATGGTGGGCGCCGCGCGTGGTCGCTCCCAAGGGGGCACCGAACGTCTTGCTGATTATCACCGACGATTCCGGATTCGGCGTGCCCAGCACCTTCGGTGGCGTGATCCCGACGCCTGCAATGGATCGCATTGCCAATCAGGGCCTCCGCTACAACCGCATGTTTTCGACGGCTCTGTGCTCGCCAACCCGCGCGGCGCTCATTACGGGCCGCAATCATCATTCCGCGGGCTTTGGGGTGGTGTCCGAACAATCGACCGGCTTCCCCGGCTATAACAGCATCATCGGCAAGGATCAGGCGACCATCGGGCGCATCCTGCTGGAGAACGGTTACGCCACCTCGTGGTTCGGCAAGAACCACAACACGCCGGCATTCGCCGCGAGTCAGGTCGGACCGTTCGATCAATGGCCGATCGGCATGGGCTTCGAATATTTCTATGGCTTCGTCGGCGGCGACGCCAACCAGTGGCAGCCCAACCTGTTCCGCAACACCACCCAGATTTTCCCGTTTGAAGGCAAGCCTGCTGGTACATGGAATCTGGTCACGGCCATGGCTGACGATGCCATCGACTACATGACCCGCATGCACCAGATCCAGCCGGACAAGCCGCTCTTCATCAAGTATGCCCCTGGCGCGACGCACGCGCCGCACCATCCCACCAGGGAATGGATCGACAAGATCAGCAAGATGAAGCTGTTCGACGAGGGCTGGAACAAGGTCCGCGAGCGCATCTTCGCAAACCAGAAGAAGCTCGGCGTCATTCCGCAGGATACCGTGCTGCCGCCGTGGCCGAAGGACGTCCTGAAGGACTGGGATACGCTCACGCCGCAGGAGCAGAAACTCTTCGTCCGCCAGGTCGAGGTCTTTGCAGCCTTTGCAGCTTATAACGACCATGAGATCGGGCGCGTGATTCAGGCCTTCGAGGATATCGGCAGGCTCGACAATACATTGATCATCTACATCAATGGCGACAATGGAACGAGTGCCGAAGGCGGCCCGATGGGGACACCGAACGAGGTCGCATGGTTCAACGGGCTGAACGAGTTGCCCGTCGAAGTGCAGATGAAGTTCTACGACGTCTGGGGCAGCGAACACACCTACAATCACATGTCGGCCGGCTGGTCATGGATGTTCGATACCCCGTTCTCATGGTTCAAGCAGAACGCCTCGCAGCTTGGCGGCATCAACCAGAACATGGTCGTGTCTTGGCCCGCGCGCATCAAGGACAAGGGCGCATTGCGCGAGCAATTCGTGCATGTGAACGATGTGCTGCCGACCGTCCTGGAAGCGGCCGGCATTCGCGCACCGGACGTCGTGGACGGCATCCCGCAAAAGCCGATCGAGGGCATGAGCTTCGCCTATACGTTCGATGCGGAGAACGCCAAGGCGCCCGAGCGTCACCAGACCCAGTATTTCGAGATGATGGGCCAATGGGCGATGTATCACGAGGGCTGGTTCCTGAGCACCAAGGTGAACCGCGCACCGTGGCAGGCATTCGGACCCGCCAATCCTGATCCGCTGAACAATCAGGTTCTTGAACTCTTCAACCTGAAAACGGATTTCAATCAGACCATCGATCTCGCTGCGACGAACCCGCAGAAGGTCGAGGAGCTGAAGAAGATGTTCGTAGCCGAGGCGGAGAAATACCAGGTCATGCCGATGGATGCATCGGTCGCCGCGCGCATCGTGGCACCGCGGCCGAACATCACCGCAGGTCGCACCGAATTCGTATATACGCGACCGATGATAGGTCTGCCGCAGGGCGACTCGCCAGTTCTGCTCAACACATCCTACATCGTCACCGCCGATATCGAGGTGCCGCAAGGCGGCGCCGAAGGGATGATCCTCACGTCGGGCGGCCGCTTTGCCGGCTACGGCTTCTATCTCCTGAAGGGCAAGCCGGTCTGGCTGTGGAACATGCTGGATCTCGAACGCATCAAATGGGAAGGCGCGGACGCGCTGACGCCGGGACGGCATGTCATCGAGTTCGAGTTCAAGTATGACGGGCTCGGCGCCGGCACGCTTGCCTTCAACAATTTCTCCGGAGTCGGCCGCGGCGGTGTCGTAACGCTGAAGGTCGATGGCAAGGTGGTGGCCACCAAAACCATGGACAGGACATTGCCGATGATCCTGCAATGGGACGAAAGCTTCGACATCGGTTCCGACACCCTGACTGGTGTCAATGATGCCGACTACAAGCCGCCCTTCACGCTCACGGCCAAGCTCAACAAGCTCACGCTCAAGCTCGACCGGCCACAACTCAGCCCAGGGGACATCAAGAAACTGGAAGCGACCATGAAGGCGCCGCGCGATTGACACATAGCGCAGACCGGATCGTGCGGCGTGAGATCAGTGGCGCGTGCCGTCGCGCACATTTGTCATCACGAGATGGATCGTGATGCATTCCTGCGGAATGGCATAGCGTTCGGCCAGACCGGAAATCATCTCGCCGGCGATTTCGATCGAGGGCGCGATTTCTTCACCCCAGGCACGGTCCTGCTCAAGGGCGCTACAGGACATCCGGATGCTGACGGTGAACGCACCCTCTTCCTGGGTAATCCGTGCATTCAGATGCGTAAAGGCCGGCTCGGTCGGCGCTCTGGTCACGTCGGCATCGCCTTTCGGTTGCGTCACACCATGGGACGCCCGAATCGCTCCGCTGTCACGCGATTAAATCGGCCGCACCGGCGATGATGGGCTCTTCAAGCGGCGGAGTTTCCCGAGGGTCGCAGACGTGTCCGCTTTGAACGATCCCGCAGGAACGGCGCGTATTTCATCCTCAAGCATCAGCAGCAAGAGCTGATGCTTGATCGCCGCCGTCGAGGGCAGCTTGAGCTTGCGTCCAAAGCGATGGCTGAGCATGACATTCCTCGCTGCACAGGGCCCGGCCGCGGGGACCTCAGACCGCCTTCAGTCGCCCACTTGCTTTCGGCTGCCGCACCGTTGCTTTTGGCGACGTCTTTCGCGCGGGCGCAGCGGCTTTGGCCTTCTTCTGAGGCTCCGGCAGCGGGATGACGGAGTCCCGCTCAAGCCGCTCCGCCCTGAGGCGTGCTGTTCGGGCGATGACGACGTCCGTCTCCACCTGATAGTCGGATCTGGCGACCACGGCATCGCGCGCAAACAATGCGAGGCGCGACTTTCGCTGTTCTGTGATTTCGGTCATATGCTTACATAAGCACTTTATCGCGCATTAACAGACCACGCGATCATGACGTTTCTGGGCCTCCATCCGCGGTTCAGAACGAAACCGCAAGAAACCGGCCTTGGCCATTGATGCCGGGATCGACGTGCAGATCGCCGCCGATCTGCTTCGCAAACGACCTCACGATTTTCATCCCGAGACCCGTGCTCTGCGCCGGGTCGAAGTCAGGGGGCAGTCCGCCTCCTTCATCCACGACCGAAACCGCATGCGCCGCCAGTCGAACCACGATGTCGCCCGCCCCGTACTTCACCGCGTTCGTGACCAGTTCGTTGACGATAAAGCCGAGCGGGATCGCGAGCCGGGTCGGGATTGTGGCCTCTGCTCCTTCGAGCAAGATCCTTCGGTCGGCATTCTGCTGCAACAGCAGATCGGACAGATCGTTGCACAAATGCGATATGTGATCCCTGAACTTCACCTCCGCGCGGTAATCAAGATCGTGGAGCTGCCGATGAATGCGCCCCAGCGCCGACACCCGCCTGGCGGCAAGCAACAATTGTTCGGCCGCATCCGCTGACGACATGGCCCGGCTCTGCAATGTCAGAATACTTGCAACCAGTTGCAGACCATTCAAGAGCCGGTGCTCAAATTCCTCGGTGAGCACGGCCTGACGCCGCGACAATTCACCTTTCTCCTCGATCAGAACCCGCTCACGCTCGAGCGCCGCATTGAGCGCGAGTTGCAGGACGTTGAAACGACGGCCCGGCTTGTCGGGCTGAAGCGATAGCAACTGCATAGCAGTCGAAACCGCGTCGCGTCCGTCGGTGCTTGTCATGGCAACGTTCTTGAATTCCCTCACAACGACACGATCCGAACCTGGAAGATACTCGCACTCACCGCCGGAACCGGTCAGCGGGCGGTATTCACGCGCCATAGTTTTCCATTGGAGCGCGGATGCGACTGTTCAAAATTGCTCAGTTCCCCAGGATTGCAGCGGCGCAGTCGACCGATGCCGATCGTGGTCAATACTGTCCCTTTAACGACAATTTCCGTCTGAAATGAATGACCTTGCGCGGATCGCCCAAGCATTTTGCGCTGGCTGCACCAATTTCTGGCCGGTTCACAATGACGTGCTGGTCACAATTGCACAGACCGCAGCCGGCAACAGGATGCACGCTCTCGATGCGCGGAGCATTCAGCAGGGTCCAGCGGAGGCGCCGCCGCCTACCATCGCATTCGGGGGATGATCAATGACGCTCGGAACCATTCTCGTTATCGTTCTTGTCGTTTTTCTGCTCGGTGGCTTCAGCGGCCGGTTTGGCGGCTACGGCTACGGATTCGGCCACGGCGGAATGGGAATTGTCGGCGTCTTGCTGGTGATCGTTCTAATTTTGCTCCTGCTAGGCAGGCTTTGAGGGATCACGATGCGAGCGGACATTGCATTGCGCCCAAGGCGCCGCGCCACAACACGTTCTTGATAGTGGCGTTAAAATTGCCAGCAATGGCGGAACTGCCTGCAATTGTTGCGGCGTCCGCTCTAACGAAATTGCCTCATCGTAGTTAGCTCCGGTCTTGCGACCATCGGAACACTACGGCTTGCGATGTCGCATTTCAGTGCGATGCCGCAGAGAGGCAGCGCCTATGTTTACACCCGAGCAATATCGCGCCAAGGCGGACCAATATACCGAGCTTGCAAAGGCTGCAGGCAGCAGCGACGAGCGAGACGAGTTTCAGAACCTGCAGCGGAGTTTCTCCGTTATGGCGGACAATGAACAATGGCTGGCCGACAATCACGACCAGACCATGCACGCGACCGCCGACAGCAAGCCCCGCGAGATTTTGGCGGCAGAGGAAGAGCATGTTTTGCGCTGCCTGGGCGCAGCCCTGATCATGCAGTGGAATACGATTCCCACGACGCTTCAGCGAGAGCTTTTCGACAGTGCCGGATCGATGGGGTCGCTGCTCGACATCCAGGCCTTGAGAGCGCAGATCGCCCGCTTCCTACACAAGCACAAGGACGACGAGACAAATATTTCCGACGCCGCGCCGACAGCGCCCGCCGAACAGCCTGGTTCTCAATGAAGGCAATACGTTCGGCCTAGTCCCGAGCGATCCACGACCGGATGATGCGATTTTTTTTGGAGCGATACGATGAATGTGTTCAGTCCGAAGCTTGCGCCGACCGATATGGCGAATTTCTCCGACGCAAAGAGAAGCATCCTCGGCGATATCCGTACGACGTGGGGGAAATTCTCCGAAGACGACCTGAGCCGGCTTCGCAGCAACGACGATCTCGTCACCGAGATTGCGGCCAGATACAACATCGACAAGGCGCAGGCGCAACGCGATGTCGACGCCATGATGCGCGGCCGCCAGATCTGATCGGCCGCGGACTTATCTTCAACATTTCAGGAGCTTTCGATGCCAGCTTGGTTTGTGCCACCGGTCGTCGTGCCGGCCGGGCTGCTCGCCCTCCTCATTGTGGTGGTCATTGCGCGGCAATCGTTCGGGCTATGATGGATCGTCGCTTTCGCCGGGCCAGGGTGCTATGGGAGACATACCCTTATCGGAAAGGTCGAGGACATGACGGACCGGTTTCGCGCCAAGCTGCCGTCCGCATTGCGGTTGCCGGTTGCCGTTGCCTTGATGGTGATGAGCACGGCCGCGTCCGCCCAGTTTCTCGAAGAGAGCAAGAGCATTAAGTTCGGGATCGGGTGCCAGGAACGCATCAAGCCCATGGAAGCCGGATTGGGGACCTGCCTGATCACCGACAAGAGAGTCCGCGTCTGGTGTCCGAACGGCAAGGTGTATGAGCGCGACGGAGACGTGCCGCACGTCTCCCTGGTCAGATCGGCCTGCGGGTTGCGGCAGATTCTGTAGACCTGACGCACCCATCGCGATTCGAGCGCCGCGACATGGAGCGGCCCGGATAGCGTTAATCCCCGCCCGTCGTTGCGGGTTTCTTCATACCGTTTTCGTTAACCATTCCCCGCTTTTGCCCGCAGCCGCCACGATTTGGTCGCGTACATTCCTTCCTCGCGCCTTTACCCGGGTTTAACCACGCTGGGCCAAGGTGAATGGGGGAATTCTCGTTGGGTTGTGTGGGGGATCTGCGTTCCATGACGCGTGCGACCTATGTCCGGCGCGTCGAGAGGCGCATGCGGCAGGTGGAGCTGTTTCTCGGCCGCGCCGTGCGTTCGCTGGGCCGTGGCGTTGCCACGCTGGCGATTGCCTTTGCGATTGTGACCGGCGCGCTGACCGCGGCGGGGTGGGTGTTCTCGGTCGCCAGCGATGCGCGGACCGAACGGCGCTCGACCATCGGGCTGCCGCAGCAGAGCCAGTTCGCCTGGCTGTCGATCCCCAGAAGCGCCATCGCCTCGACCTTGCCTTATGTCACCCGCAACTGGCCGGAAGACGCGACCGCCGACACCACCGGATCGGTCACGCCCCAATCGGCCGCGCCGCAATCGATCGCGCTGCCCTCGTCCGGGCTTCTCGGCGCCTCCACCAATGACCCGCTGTTTTTCGACGCCAGCAGTCAGCACAATGTGCAGTTCGAGCAGCGCTTCGCCGCGGTGACCGACCGCTTCGAGAGCCGGCCGTTCATTCCCGCGGGCAGTTACGAGCGTACTGTCCGGCCGAAGGACGCGCCGCCGATGATCATTCCGCGCGGGCGCCCGCAGCAGGCCTCGCTGCCGCCGGCGACCGGAATCCGGATCCCCGACGACGATCCGCAGCTTCAGAAGACCGCGATCTACGACATCAATGCCAAGGCGGTTTACATGCCGGATGGCGAGAAGCTCGAGGCGCATTCGGGCTTCGGCCAGTATATGGACGATCCCAAGCATGTGCGGCTGCGCATGCGCGGCGTGACGCCGCCGAACTCATACAAGCTAACGATGCGCGAATCGCGCTTCCACGGCGTCGAGGCGATCCGGATGAATCCGGAAGACAAGCCGGCGATGTTCGGACGCAATGGCATCCTGGTGCATCCCTACATGCTCGGGCCGAACGGCCAGTCGAACGGCTGCGTGTCGGTCAAGGACTATCCGAAATTCCTCGCCGCCTTCAAACGCGGCGAGGTCAATCGCATGGTCGTGGTGTTCCGCCTGCCGGAGCCGCCCGCCGCCTATGTCCGCCGCAACCTCGGCAAGACCAGGACCGCGAAGGCGCAGTAAGGGCGCAGGTCACGGCCGGGCTTCACCCGGCCGTCCGAAGGCCGGCCAGCCGTGAGCGGCCAGCACCAGTCCCCCGATCAGCAGCACGATCAGCGCGGTCTTCATCATGCGGCCTCGATACGAAGGCCGCCCGCGTCGGTATCGGCCGGCTGCAATAGCCCGGCGCAGGACCGCAGCGCACCGGCGCCCGGAAACGTCGGCCCGGGCGGCTCGGGCCGGCGCGAAAAGTCTACGCGCACGACATTAAACTCCCGGCCGATCACATAACGGTCGATCATGGTCGCGATCATGGCCGCACCTATAGCAGCGTATGGCCCTGATCGGGCTCACCGCGGCGCAAAAGGCCCCGCAGCCGCAGCTTGCGGAAGCTCCGCGCCGCACCCGGCATCGCCTCATTCGCCTGCCGGTCGAGATCGCGCAGCGCGTCCATGATCTGCTCGAAGCGCACGCGCGTGCCGCCCGAAATTTCGCGCAACTCGGGTGCGGCTTCCAGCGCGCAGGCATCCGATGCCCAGGAGGCGAGGATCGCGCGCTTCTCGTTCAGGGTGAGATCGGGATCGCGCACCACGTCGGCCGGATGCGCGAAGGCGCGCGATGGATGCAGCAATTCGTCAAGATCGAAACGTGTGCTCATCGCCGGTCCTCCGCCACGGCAGGGACGGCAGAACGGTGTGGTCTCATAGCCATCATCTCCAAAGAGCATGCTCCAGAGAGCAACATTGCTACGAGCAGACGCCGGACGTCCTCCAGCGCCCGCAACGGGCCCATTCCGGCGCCCGTCGGCTGGACGATTTAGGGCAGCGCCGCGCGCCGTCAAGAGGGGGATGGGCGCATTCAGGCAGCCCGGCGACCCTGCCTTTCCGATGCATTTTCAATGACTTGATATCGAGCGACAGCGTGTCGCAGGCATGGGCCGGCCGCTTCGATTGAAACTCAAATGATCGAGTGTTCGCGGGGCCCGCATTAACGCGCGCGCTGCTGTGCTGGACCCGTCGGGCCGGCGAGCCTTTTGCCACTGGTCAGGCTTGCGAACAGGCCTCTGTCCGCAGAACGGTTTCAACACAGGGAGCGCGCGATGCCTCGCATGTTGGGCGTATGGATGAACATCAACAATCCGAGCCGGACCACCAGTCAGGATCTCAATCTGACGGTCGGTGGCACCATTCTGTTGAGCGAGGCGGACGTGAGAAAGCTCGTAAAGGGAGACCTGTTCAAGGTGGATATCCGGGTTTTCGACTACGACAGCATCACCGCCGACGACCTGCTGAAGGCCGATAATTCCTTCTCGGTCGGCGTCCACGATACCAACCCGAAATGCTTCCATGTCGGCGTCATCGTGCCCCATGGAAAACTCAACGACTGCGAAGCCTTTTGGGATGACTGGGCCGAGGTCTATTGCCGGGTGTTTGCCAAGACCAGCAACCTCCAGACCAATGCCGCCAATTCACAGACGGAAAAAGTGCGCATCGATTGAGTGAGCGCAAAGACGGCGCCGGCCGATCGCCGGCCCGGGGGCGACGCCGAGGCGGGGTGATAACCGGCAGTGGTCAGCCGCGCTTGCGCCTGACCACATCCTCGCGCAGCAGCAATGCCAGCTTGGCGTCGTCGCGCCAGAGCTCCACGTCGTGGCCGTCGACATAGCGTTCGGCATGGGTGCGGGCGTCGCTGTCATCGGCAGCGGAAAAATTATGCGCGCGGGCGAAGCTTCCGTCCGGTCCGATCACATAGGCGCGATAGTTCGGCATTCCGTGCTCCAGGAGCCCTTTGAGATCGACAGGGGAAGCACACGCCGCTCTCGGGTGCCGGCGCCTGTAAGGCTCCATGCCGGCAATGACGGTTTTTACCGCGAGCGAACCGGCAACACTATTAAGAATGACGTAAACTTCGTAGCCCGATGAGCGCAGCGAAATCGGGGACGGCCTTTCCCGCATGTCGCTTCTCTCTTGCGGGCAACACGGATCGCAACGCGCGCTTACACAGCGTCGTCGTCGTAGGGTGCAATCAGCGAAGCGCATTGCGCCGTCTTGTCGCTCGCCGCCATCGTCTGCAGCCCATGCCCGAGCGCGACCCGCTCGTCGAACACGAAGCACGCGCCGGTCCAGCGGCTCTCGCTTTCCGGCACGGTCTCAAGATAGCGCAGGATGCCGCCCTTGAGGTGATAGACCTCGGTGAAACCGCGCGCGAGCAGATAAGCGCTGGCCTTTTCGCAGCGGATGCCGCCGGTGCAGAACATCGCAATCCTGCGATACTTCGCCGGGTCGAGTTCGCGCACAGCATAATCGCAAAACGCGCCGAAGCGCGACAGCTTCGGATTCACCGCGCCGTCGAACGTGCCCATCTCGACCTCGAAATCGTTGCGGGTGTCGATCAGCAGCGTGTCCTCATCGGCGATCAGCGCATTCCAGTCGGCGGCATCGACATAGGTGCCGACTGCCTTGGTCGGATCGGTCGCGCCGTCGCCGAGCGTGACGATCTCCTTCTTCAGCCGCACCTTCATGCGCTTGAACGGCATGGCGGGTGCAGTGGAAAATTTCACTTCGAGATTGTCGAGCCGCCCGCCAAATATGGCGCCGTCACTTAACTCCTTGATGAGTGCATCGACTGCCTCATCCGTACCGGCGACGGTGCCGTTGATGCCTTCATGAGCCAGCAGGATCGTGCCCTTGATGGCGAGGCTCTCGCACAGCGCGCGCAGCGGCTCGCGCAGATCGCGGAAATCCGGCAGCGATACGAATTGATAGAGGGCGGCAACTTTCAGCATGGTGGGGGTTTAGCAGAGGGTGGCTGGTGGGATAAAGCTTCCTAACAGCCCATATCCGTCACCCTGAGGCGCTCGGTGCGCAGCACCGAGCCTCGAAGGGCGACGGCCCAAAACGAAGAAACGGGGCCGGCATCCTTCGAGGCTCGCTTTGCTCGCACCTCAGGATGACGGATTGACCTCGTGCTCAGCCGCATAGGCAAGCGCGGATATCCGCTTCACTCAGTTCCGGATAATCCGATATGATCTCGGCAAGCGACACGCCGTTTGCGATCCAGCCCAGCACATCGCTGACAGCGATGCGCGACCCGCGGATGCAGGGTCATCCGCTGCGCTTCCCGGCGCGCCGTCCCCCTCCCTTGCGGAGGGCCTGACAGGTCAAGGCGTACCCGGCGCCTTCCAACAACACGGGCGGCGGCGCGCGCCCGGCTTTCACACAACAGGAGAAATAGCGCTATACACCCGCTCCGCTCGTCCCCGCGAGAGCGGGGACCCAGAATAGAGGACACTGGATTCCCGCCTTCGCGGGAATGAGCGGGTGAATAGAGCTCGCGAAATCCATGGACGCCAAAATCCAAGATCCGCACGCGCACGCAAAGCACCGCGCTCCCATCCCCGGTCGCACCGCGACCGCGGTCGGCTTTTGCGCGGTGGTCCTGTGGGGCACGCTGGCGACGCTGACCACCCTGAAGGGCGGCGGCATTCCGCCGTTCCAGTCGACCGCGATCACCTTCCTGGTCGGCGGCGCCACCATCGCGGCCTACGCGATCGCGACCGGCGCCAAGCGCGCGATGGTGCCGACGCTGCCGTCGTTCCTGCTCGGCATCTACGGCCTGTTCGTGTTTCACGTTCTGTATTTCGCCGCGCTGAAACTCGCGCCGCCCGCGGAAGCCGGGCTGATCGCCTCGCTCTGGGCGCTGCTCACCGTACTGTTGTCCGGCTTCCTCCCCGGCGTGACATTGAGCTGGCGGCACATCATCGGCGCGCTGATGGGGTTCACCGCGGCCGGACTGCTGGTGTTCGACAAGATCGGCGCATCGAGCGGACATCCCGATGCGCTTGTGGGTTTCAGCTTTGCGTTCGCAAGCGCCGTAGTGTGGGCGACCTATTCCGTCATGTCGCGGCTGATCGCGGCGGTGCCAAGCGAAAGCGTGGCGCCGGCTTGTTTCGCCACCGCCGCACTCGCGCTGGTCTGCAATCTCGTATTCGAGGGCTGGGTGCCGCCGACCGCGTCGCAATGGATCGTGATGGTGCTCTTGGGACTGGGGCCGATCGGGGCTGCCTTCATGCTGTGGGATATCGGTATGAAGCACGGCAATGTCGCATTTCTCGGCGTGCTCGGCTACGCCACGACAGTGATCTCGACCGCGCTGCTGATCGTGCTGGGCTTAGCGGCGCCGACCTGGGTGCTGCTGGTGTCGGTCACGCTGATCGTGCTGGCGGCGCGGCTGGCGGCGCCGCGGCGGCGCAAGCCATGAGGCGCGGCGTTAAGCAGTCTTACGACGCGAGGCTGGTCGTGGGGATCGGGAACCGCAGCACGCGATCGGCGACCGGATCGGCGGGCACATACAGCCCACGCCGCTCGGGCACCGACTTGAACCCTTGCGTCAATCCGATCGTGGTTTCGGCGGCGCCGAGAATGAGAAAGCCGTCGGATGCCACGACCTGAGCCAGCCGGTCGAGTATGTCGGACTTCACGGCCTGATCGAAATAGATCAGCACGTTGCGGCAGACCACGAGATCGAACTGCCCCAGCGGGGAGAAATCATCGAGCAGGTTGATGGCGCGAAACTGCACCATGGCGCGGATGTCTGGTGCGATCTGCCAGCTGTCGCCGGCTTGCGTGAAATACTTCACCAGCAGCTGGATCGGCAGTCCACGCTGCACTTCGAACTGGCTGTAGATGCCGGCCCTTGCCTTTTCCAGCACAGCTGCGGAGAGGTCGGTGGCAAGGATATCGATCCGGAAGCCGTCGCACGTCGCGCCCATCTCCCTGATTGCCATCGCCAGCGAATAGGGCTCCTGCCCGGAGGAGCAAGCCGCGCACCAGATCCGGATGCGCCTGTGGCGCTCGCGGCTTTTCATGAGGGCGGGCATGATGCAGGTCCGGAAATGATCGAACGGGATGCGGTCGCGGAAGAAGAAGGTCTCGTTGGTAGTCATCGCCTCGACCACCTCCGCGGTCAGGGCCTGGTCAGCGCCGCAACGCAGCCGGCGCGTCAGTTCGGACAGATCGGCGATGCCGTTGCGCCGCGCCACCGGCATCAGGCGGCTCTCGACCAGATATTGCTTCTCCGCCGACAGCATCAGGCCGGAGCGCTGCTTCAGCAGCTTGCGGATGAACTCGAAATCGCTGCCGGTCACGCGCGCCTCCCGAACGCGCTCAGGATCGCGGGCGCGATCTCGGGCAGCGGCAGGACCTGCGAGCACAGACCGGCCTGCGCGATCGCACCCGGCATGCCCCAGACGATGCTGGTCGCCTCGTCCTGCGCGATCATGTTGCCGCCGGCGGCGACAATATCCGCGCCGCCTCTGGTGCCATCGGTGCCCATGCCGGTCAGCACCAGGCCGAACACCCATCCGCCCCAGACCTCGGCGGCGGAGGAGAACATCACATCGACCGACGGCTTGCAGAAATGCACCGGGGGAGAATCATCCAGGACCGCCACCGGCTGCCCGTTCGCGCGCGCGAACTTGAGATGCCGATGACCGGGCGCGACATAAATGCGGCCGGCCTGGATCGGTTCGCCATCCTCGGCCTCGCGCGCGAGGCGTCCGGTTGCCCGGCCGAGATGCTCGGCAAGAATCGTGGTGAAAGTTGGCGGCATATGCTGCGTGATCAGGACCGGGGTGTCGTCGATAACGGGGCCGAGCCGGCTGCAGACCTGATCCAGCGCCTGTGGCCCCCCGGTGGAGGCTCCGATCACCAGCACGCGCGGTTTGTTCGTCGGCGCAGGCCGAAGCGCGAAGGTCCGCGCGTCTGTATCAGGCTCAACCGCGCTCCTGCGGCTCGGCACCCTCCCGGGTCCACGCCCACGACGCGCCCGCTCCCCAAGCTCCCGGATTTTGGCGACGAGCGCATGGCGGTAGGTCTCGGTGGTGACGGCGCCCTGCGCCTCCGGCTTCTGGATGCAGTCGAGTGCGCCGAGCGACAATGCCCGCAGCGTGACCTCGGCGTTCCGCCGCGTGAGGGTCGATGCCATGATGACGACGAGGCCGGGTTTCCTGCTCAGGAGAAGCGGCAGCGCGGTAATGCCATCCATGTCAGGCATCGCGACATCGAGCAAGACGACATCCGGATCGGCGCGGTCGAGATAGTCGAGCGCCTCGCGTCCGGTCCGCAGCGACGCAACGATCTGGATCCCCGGCTCGAGTTCGAGCCAGCGGCGAATGAAACCGCGCGCCACCGCGGAATCGTCGACCACCATCACGCGCAGCGCTTCAGCCGCCGTCTCCTGCAGCCGCGTCTCTCGATTGGAAAGTGCCGTCACGTTGAACACCGGTCGAATTGTTCAGATCAGTCCGACTTCCTGGAACTTGGCCTCGACGATATCGCGATCGAATGGCTTCATGATGTATTCATTGGCGCCCGCATGAAGCGCGCGCGCGATGTGCGCGACATCGTTCTCGGTGGTGCAAAACACGACTTTCGGTCGTTCGCCGCCGGGCATCCGGCGCAGCGCCTTCAGGAAGTCGTAGCCGTCCATTCTCGGCATGTTCCAATCGAGCAAAATGGCATCCGGCAGCGTGCGATGACACTGATCAAGCGCCTGCTGGCCGTCCTCGGCCTCCGTGATCTGGAAATCCAGCCCTTCCAGAATTCGCTTCGCAACTTTGCGGATGACGCTGGAATCGTCCACAATCAGACAGGTCTTCATGGCACCCTCACTCGCTTTTCTAGCGGACTGATCCGCATACCCCACCGCTTTCAAGCGGCCATCTCCGTGCATTTCAGATCGAGAATCGCGTCGATATCGAGCACCACCATCAGCCCGTCATCCAGGCGGTAGACGCCGGATGCGACGCGTTTGAGCCGCTCATCGAGATTGACCGGCACGGGCTCCGCGGCTTCGATACCGGGCTTGAGAACCTCGCCGACCGCATCAATCACAAGCCCATAGGATTCCCCGTCACCCTCGATCCCGACCGCGATTTTTGCGCGGCTGACATCACCCGAAACGCCCAGCCGCCGCCTCAGGTCGATCGCCGTAACGATGCGGCCGCGCAGATTGATGACGCCTGCAATATCGTCGCCCGCGAGCGGAACGCGCGTTACCTGACTGAGCACGAATACGTCCTGCACGCGTGAGATCGGCAGCCCAAACAACTGACCACCGATGGTGACCGTGACATATTCGGCGCTGACCGCTTGCTGCGTATTCAACATGGCATCATGCTGCCCGGCTGGTGACGCCGTCCGCCTGTTCTTTGATCGCGGCGATCAGGCCCTGACGATCGAACTTGCCGACGAAGTCGTGGAAACCAGCGCGCCGCACGCGCTCGATCATATCGGGTGTCGTCATCGATGACAGTGCGATCAGCGGTGTTTGCGCAGTCGTGGCCTCGGAACGCAGCGCGTTCGCGAGCGCAATGCCATCCATACCCGGCATCTGCAAATCGGTGACGATCAGATCGAAGGCGCGGCCACTGCGGATCATGCCGAAGGCTTCGTGCCCGCTCGAGGCGGCAGTGACGGCATAGCCGGCTGCACGCAAAACCGGGATGAGCATGTTGCGGAAGAAGGCAGAATCGTCGACCAGCAGCAAGTGCCGGCGCGTGCGACGCTGAGGATCGCCGCCGAACCAGTCCGCATAGGCGACCGGCAGATAATAACCGACATCGACGATGTCGGTCGCTTCTCCCTTCACGATCGCAGAACCGATAATGCCCGGACGTCCGTCGCTCACCTCGATCTCCAGCTCCTCCTCGACGATATCGACGATCTGATCGACTACGAGCGCCATGGAGCGGACGCCATCCGAGAACACCAGCAGCGGCTGCGCTCCGCTCTCCCTCACGCGCACGCAGTCGCCCGGACAGATCAGCGGCATCAGATGGCCGCGATATTGCACCACATGACGGCCGCCGGCGCTCTCGATGCTGCTCACGTCGATCTCCTCGAGGCGAGTCACCAACGACAACGGCACCGCGCGTGGCGAGTTCGAACCGGCGCGAAAGATCAGTAGCGCCGTCTTGTTCTTGTCGGGCGCTCCGGGCTCACTCTCGGACGTAGTTTCAAACGAGATCCCGCTCGCTCGTACCGAGCCGAAGGCGGCGGCAATCCCGTTGGGATCGAGGATCATGATGACCGCGCCGTCGCCCAGAATGGTGTTGCCTGAGAAAGCGTGGATGTGCCGCAGCTTGCTAGCCAGCGGCTTCACCACGATTTCCTCGGTATGGAACACGCGATCGACCACGATCCCGAACGACTGCGTACCGACCTGGGTCACCACCACAAAGGCTTTCTCAGTTTCCTGATCGGCGTTTTGGCCGAGTTGCAGAAATTTCCTCAGAAAGAGGAGCGGCAACAGCTTGTTTCGCAGACGCAAAACAGGCGTATCCTTGATGCGCTCAACCCGATGCTCGCCATCTCCGCGCACGCGAACGAGCTCCATCACTGCCACCTGCGGTATCGCGAAGCGCTCGCCATCCACTTCGACAATCAGCGCGGAAACGATGGCAAGCGTCAGCGGAATTTTTATCGTGAAGACCGTTCCTTGGCCGGGGACCGATTTCACGTCAATCACGCCGCCAATCTGATCGATATTGTTTTGCACGACATCCATTCCGACGCCGCGCCCCGAAATGCTGGTGACCGCCGCAGCAGTGGACATTCCGGCCGCGAAGATGAATCGCTGAAGCTGCGCATCCGACATCTTGTCAAGGTCTGCTTCGCTCCCAAGTCCGTTCGCCAGCGCCTGCGAGCGGATCCTGTCGGTATCGAGGCCACGTCCGTCATCCGACATTTCGATTACGATATGGCCGCCCTCATGACGTGCCGTAAGCCGAATCGTCGCACGTTCTGGCTTGCCGGCCCCGCGTCGCTCCTCTGGCGACTCGATCCCGTGATCTGCAGCGTTGCGCACCATGTGCGTCAGCGGATCCTTGATCATGTCGAGAATCTGCCGGTCGAGTTCGGTTTCGGCGCCCTGCATTTCGAGTTCGATCTGCTTGCCGAGGTCGGCGGAAAGATCGCGCACCAGACGCGGCAGCTTTTGCCAGGCACTGCCGATCGGCTGCATTCGCGTCTTCATGACGCCTTCCTGCAATTCGGCGGTGACATGCGAGAGCCGCTGCAGCGGCAGCTTGAACTCCGTCTCGGTATGCCGACGCGCCAGCTCCATCAGCTGGTTGCGGGTCAGCACAAGCTCCGAGACCATGGTCATCAGATGTTCGAGCGTGTCCACGTTGACTCGGATCGACGGGCTCGCAGCCTTGGCGTCCGCCCGCTCGGTCTTGCTGGTGTCAGCTGTAATGGGCTTTGCTTGTATGCCCGCGGCTGGCACGGGACCCGGCGCTTCTCGAAACGAGGCTTCAAGCTCGTCGACCGAAGCTTCCCTCGGCGTTAGCGAGCGCTCCATCATTGAGCGGTCGAGCGTACCAGAGGCGGGAAACGTCACCCGCGGTACCGTATCCGCCATCGCATCAAGCCGAACGATCAGATCGTCATCGGTTCCGTCGGGCTCGATCTGACGCCGCTCGAGAGCCTCGAGAATGTCCTTAATGCGGTCGAGGGTCGCAAGGATCAGCGAAACCGCGCTTTCCGTGACCGGCAGTCCGTCGCGAAATCGGCTCATCAGATTCTCGGCGGCGTGCGCAAGTGTCGCAAGCCGCGGGAGATTCAAAAATCCGCAGGTCCCTTTGATGGTGTGAACGAGGCGGAAAATGTTGGCGAGGATGTCCGCGTTGTTCGGCTCCTGCTCAAAACGGACGAGCTCGGAATCGACCAAATCGAGACTCTCATGGGTCTCGGTCAGAAAATCCCGCAACAACTCGTCCATGGCAAAGGGCTCTCCGCGCCGGAATTCTCCGGCGGCGCACCATTCCGTCCATGGTAGTGTGTTGGTAACCGTTTAATATTGCGTAAGGGGAAGGCACGAGATCGCGAGCTTAACCCGCCGTTAACCTCGCAAACTCAGATCACCTTCGCTCGCGATCCGCGCCTCTATCGGGCCGCGACGACGATCGCCTCGCCTTCGTTCAGGGCGGCAACGGTCAATCCGCAATCCCTGGCGAGCAGGCTCGTATAATAAGGCTGCACCGCATGCGCGTCGACGGTTCCGCCATGCGTACCGCCGGCGAGCAATTCCGGTACCGCCTGCGGCACCTTGGCATAGCCTCCGGTGGCGGCAATCCGGAACGCCATGGTCTCGCCTTCGCCTACCGGATCGACAACAATCTGGCCGCCGCGCGGGATCGACTGCCCCGCGATCAGCAGCATGTTGAGCAGAAGCTTGACGCGGTTTTTCGGGAGCAGCAGACGCGGCAGATTCCAGGTGATCTTGGTCTTGTCGTCCTCGAGAAAACCGCGCGCCACCTTCTCGGCATCGCCGACATCGATCTGCGCGCCGGCAGATCCCGCAGCCCCGAAGGCCAGCCGGCAGAATTGCAGTTTCGCCGAGGCCTGCCGCACACTTTTCTTGATCAGGTCCATGGCGAAAGCCTTGGTTTCCGGATCGTTGTCGTCCTCCATCACCTCGAGGCCATTGACTATCGCGCCGACTGGGCTGATCAGGTCGTGACAAACCCGCGAGCACAACAGGGCGGCAAGATCCAATAACCCGATCTCGATGCCGGATGAAGTTGGTTGAGCGTCATGGGCAGACACTTGAGCGGCAGACGTAGCGGACATGAATCTGGCTCCGGTCAAAGCGGCGGCGGAACGCGAATCACTCGATCCGAGCGCGGTCGGCCGCTTGATACACTGCGCGCGCCAGTGCGCCAAGCTGCGTATCGTGGCGCCATTTTGATGGGAATCCCTGCATGACTCGTGATTTTTCCGATCCGTCCCTGCTCGACGCGTTGACGCAGATCGCCTCGCAGGCCGGCGAAGCGATCATGCGCGTGCGCCTTGCCGGCACCACAATCCGCACCAAAGCGGACGCGAGCCCGGTGACCGAGGCGGACGAGGCGGCGGAGGCGATCATTCTCGATGGGCTGGCGCGCACACTGCCAGGCGTCGTGGTGGTGTCGGAAGAGGCGGCGTCAAACGGATCCCTTCCGGACCTGCCGGACACCTTCATTCTGGTCGATCCGCTCGACGGCACCCGTGAATTCATCGACGGCCGCGACGAGTTCACCGTCAATATCGCGATCGTGCGTAACGGCCGCCCGGTCAGCGGCATCGTCGGCGCACCGGCCCTGAACGCAATCTGGCGCGGGGCAATTGGCGCAGGATCTGAACGATTGCGGTTGCAGCCCGGCGCCACAGCAAGGGAGGCGGCCGAACGCGTCGCTCTGCGGACCGGCGCGCATCAGGGCGGTCCATGGCGCGCAATGGTCAGCCGCTCGCATCTCGATCCCAAGACCGAGCAATGGCTGACCCGGTTCGCTGCAGTGGACCGCATGGATTGCGGCTCGTCAGTGAAATTCTGCCGGATCGCCGAAGGCAAGGCCGATGTTTATCCACGGCTCGGGCGCACATCGGAATGGGATATCGCCGCGGGCGACGCTGTGCTGAGCGCAGCCGGCGGTATCGTCGTCTCGCTCGACGGCACGCCGGTGCGATACGGGCAAGTCTCGGCCGAACTTAAGGTGCCGTCTTTCGTCGCCTGGTGCGATCCGCGCGACGCTGCGAAGTATGGCTGATCACGGCGCGAGCGTCAGGATCACCTGCGGCCAATTTACGTCCGCCTGAATTACCATGTGCGCGGGATCGACGTCGAATTGCCTGCGGGCGTCGTCGGAATAGAAGAGAAACAGTCGGCCGTTGTGGATCGCCCAGACATCCGGGTGTCCGGCGCGGGCGACGTTGCCCGCGATCGCGACCGGATCGTGCCCGCCATATTGCGGCATGTAGACTTGCGGATGCTTGGCAAAGGCTTCGCGGTTCCCCTCGTTGTAAAAGCGCCAGGCGGCACCGGCATGCTTCAGCTCGAGGTTCGCGCGGCCCATCTTTGCGGCGTTGTCGGTGAAATAGGAAACCGGGTCGTAGCCATAGATTGCCAGCCCGGAATTGGGATCAACGACGATCCGCTCGGTAGTGGCGGCGTGTCCCTGGTGCCAGAGTAAGGCCGCGGGCGGTACCGACAGAACCAGCCCAAGCAGTGCCGCGCGCAGGCTCCGGCGTTGACGGCGCAGTGTTGTCATGATTCGGTCTAACAAGTGTTCCGATTCGGATGCCCATTAGCTGACAGCATCCGCGTGAGTAACCGGTTAAGCCCTCGCGCCGAACATATTCCTTGTGGAGCACAAGATGCGTTCGCTGATCCGCCTTCTGGCCGTCGCAGCTTGCTTGGCCTGCGTCCAGCCGGCGCTGGCGCAGCAGCAGCAGCAGCAGCAACCTCAGGGGCAGCCGCAATATTCGTCCAACGAGATCCTGGATAACGGCCACAAATTCTTCGGCACGGTGTCCCGCGGACTGGCCCAGGTGGTGGAAAAGGCCTTCAGCCAGTTCGGGCAGCCGAACGGCTATATCCTGGGCGAGGAAGCCGGCGGCGCCTTCGTGGCCGGACTGCGCTACGGCGAGGGCACGCTCTACACCAAGAATGCGGGCGATCTGCGGGTGTTCTGGCAGGGCCCTTCGATCGGCTTCGACGCCGGCGGCGAAGGCGCCCGCACCATGATGCTGATCTACAACCTGCCCGCGACCGAAACCATCTACAACCGCTTTGGCGGGATCGACGGCTCGGCCTATTTTATCGGCGGTTTCGGCATGACCGCGCTCGGCGCCGGCAATATCGTGGTGGTGCCGATCAGGGCCGGTGTCGGACTGCGGCTCGGCGCCAATATCGGCTATCTGAAGTTCACGCCGAAGGCGACCTGGAACCCGTTCTAAGTCTTGTGACAAAACGGAATTTCCTTCCCCGCCGGGCGTGCGCCGGTTTAGGTTAAGCGCAAGAGGCGCTGGCGGGCGGCGGCGCCGCCGTGGCATGGTTCCGTCACGCCATCCGCTCCTATTCGCCCGTCGGTTGGAGTTTCCGTCATGATCGAGCCGGCCATGTATTTGGGCATCGGCTTCCTGGTGGCGAGCCTGTTCGGGCTCATTTTCATTCCCCTGGTTCACGCGCGCGCGGTGCGTCTGACGATGCGCCGGATGGAAGCCGCGACGCCGCTCTCGATGGCGGAAATTCAGGCCGACAAGGACCAACTGCGCGCCGAATTCGCGATGTCGACGCGGCGGCTCGAGATGAGTGTCGAGCAGTTGAAGGCCAAGAGCACAAGTCAACTGGCCGAGCTCGGCAAGAAGAACGATGCCATCAACCGGCTGAAGCTGGAACTCGGCGAAAAATCCGCGACCATTTTCGCGCTCGAAGCGCGCGAAAAGGCCCTGAAAGACCAGATGAAGGCGACGGAAGACGAATTGTCCGTCAAGACGCTCGGCCTGCACGAAACCGAGCGCAGCCTGTCGGACAAGCAAGCCGATATGACGCGGCTGTCCTCCGATCTGGGCGACCGCACCGCCACGACAGAAGCGCAGCGGGTCGAACTGATCTCACTCAAGACACAGATCGAGGCGTTGAAAATTCGCATCGGCGATTACGAACGCGACATCAAGAAGACCGAAGATCGCCTCGACAAGGAACGGGAGGAAGCCTCGGCTGCCACCCTCAACCTCAACGAAGAGCGAGGCAAGGTCCAGAATCTGGGCAAGCGCGTTGCCGAACTCGAGCAGCATCTCGAGGCGCAGACCACCGAAGCCGAGGCGCTCGGCAAGCGCGTCGCGGAACTCGACGACCGCGTCGCCGATCAGGGGCGCCTGCTGGCGGAGCGCGACTACGAATGCGACCGTCTGCGCACCGAAGTTGAGAATGCACGCCGGACCGGCTTCCACCTGCGCGAGGAACTCAATTCCGCCAGCGCCCAGAACCGCGAGCTGATCCAGAATCTGACCGCTGAGAAAGAGGTGCTGCAAAAGGAATTCGACCGCGCCAACGGCGAGCGGGCCAAGCTGCAGAGCGAACTTGCCGCGATGAAGCGCGAAGCCGAATCGAGTTGGGCGGCCGAGCGGGTCGAAAACGCGCTGCTGCGCGAACGCATCAACGACGTGGCCGCCGAGGTGGCGAAGCTCGCGGTCACGCTGGAGGGTCCGAACTCTCCGATCGAGGCGATTCTGGCCAAGGCCCCGAGCCCAGCGCCCGCCGCACTCAAGGTCGCCAACGGCCCGGTGCTGGTCACGACCGACGACACCACCGAGAAAGGCAGTCTCGCCGATCGCATGCGGGCCCTGCAGAACCGGGCGTCGCGCCTGACCACATCCTCTTGACCAAGACTTGCGCTTGGTGGCTCCGCAAACGCTTGAGACCACGCGCGGGCGCGGATGGCGCACCGGAATATCCGTTATGATAGTGGCCGCGCATTCGACCTGGAGCATGCCGACGGCGCGCGCAATGCTGCGCGGCCTGTTCGCCATCACGCTATCGGGCCTGATCGCGGCCGCGTTCTGGCCTGCGGATGCGCGGGCCGAGCATCCCGAGATCGCCAAGCGCCGCGCCGCCGAGCGCACCACCTTCACCGACGCCGAGATCATCGACGGATTTTATCGCATCGTTTTTGGCGCGGAGTTTCACGTCTCCGGAAACGTCGACCGCATTCGCAAATATGAAAAACCGGTTCGCGTCCATACCGAAAGCCGCGCCAAGCCGGATCGCCGCAAGCAGGTGGCTGCCGTCGTGGAAGATATCGGCTCCAAGATACGTCATCTCGACATTGCGATGGCCGATAGTCGCAAGGAGGCCAATGTCACGGTGACGCTGGTGCGCGATCGCGACATCGAAAAGACCATCCGGCAATTCTACGGACGCGAACAGGCCGCCCGGATCGTGAAGTCGCTGGAGCCGCAATGCCTGTCCGGCTTCCGCAAGGACGAATTGTTCCGGATCGAGCGTTCCGACGTGATCGTCGTGGTCGATGCCGGCGAATTCATCTTTCGCGATTGCATCTATGAGGAATTGCTGCAGGCGCTGGGCCCGATCAACGACGACGACGACCTGCCATGGACCATGTTCAACGACGAGGTCCAGATGGGCTTCTTTGGCATCTACGACCAGTATCTCCTGAACATCCTGTACGATCCGCGCATTCGCGCCGGCATGACCAAGGACCAGGTGAAGGAGCTATTGCCGCAGATTCTGCCCGACGTGCGGGCCTGGGTGACGAAGGTCAACGGGCTGAAGGAATAGATTATCTTCTTATCCCCGCGCTTCGCGGAGAGGGATTTAAGCGCTACGCCTCACAGCCCCTTCAGCCACTCGATAATCTGGCCGCGTGACTGATAGGGCGTCGACAGATGCATGCTGGCGCTGACCACGTATTTGCTCTTGGGGTGCCGCGTGCCCTGGCCATAGACATAGTCCTTGCCGTGCAGGACCATCGGATCGGCAACCCCCACGATCCACAGCAGCGGCGCATCGATCGCGGCCGCGTTTTTCGGCATCACCGCGGGCCCGTCGGGATCGAACATCGACAGATACACCTCCGGTGTCGCATTGACCGAAAACGGGATGCCCTGCGCGAGATCGGGAAACGACCGGCGCACATGGCCCTTGCCGGCGGCGATCATCTTCTTCGCTTCGGCAATTGCACCGCGTGTGCGCGCGCGCAGCGCCCAGGCTTCCGGCAGATGGCCGGGGGCGAGCGCGACCACGCCGTGCAGATTCTTGCGGCGCGCGGCATATCCGATCGCGGCATTGGCGCCGAGGCTGTGGCCGACGACGGCTATTCTGGTGGCGCCCGCCTTCTTCAATCGCTCCGCCGCGGCGTCAATTTCGGTCATCGCCTGGTCGAAGGTCGCGTCATAGATGCGCCGCGCCGACCACGGCATTTCCGGCGCTTCGACCAAAGCGCCCGTGCGCTTCAGCGACTCGTGCAGGCCCTCGACCCCGGTGGTCGGCGTGCCACCCTTGCCGTGGATCAGCACGATGCCGAGACCGGACAGACTGCCCTGCTGTGCAAGCGACGGACCGGTGGCATTCATGGCCGTCAGCACGGCGGACAGCCCGATGACAATGGAGTTCCACACGCGCATGGGCGTTGTCCGAATCATCGTCGCAATCATAGGCGGACGCCTGCCGCACCGCGACCCGCCCGGATCGCCGCATTGTCGCAGGCCGTTCGGCGTGATCTTGACCGAAGGGCGGAATGCCTTTTCGGGATCACGCCTCTTCCGCGACGCCGATCAGGCCGGCCAGCCGCTCGGGGTCATCGCGCAAAGGCTGCGAGGGTCCGTCATAGACGATCCGCCCCTTGTCCATGACCACCGTACGCGGAGAAAAAACCAGCGCGACCCGGCTGTTCTGTTCCACCAGCACGATGGTCAGCGCGCCCTCATCGCGCAACTTGCCGAGAACCTCGGCCAGAGTCTCGACCAGCACCGGAGCCAGCCCCTCGGTCGGCTCGTCCATCAGCAGAACCTGCGGGTTGGTCAGGAGCGCGCGCGCGATCGAGAGCATCTGCTGCTCGCCGCCGGACAACTGATTGCCCATATTGCCGAGGCGCTCGCGCAGACGCGGAAACAACTCGAAGATCCGCTGCTCGGTCCAGTAGCCGGCGCGGGCCGCAATTTCGAGATTCTCCCGCACCGACAGCGAGGGAAATATCTCGCGTTCCTGCGGCACCAGTCCGATGCCCCTGAGCGCACGCTGGTAAATCGGCAGGTGCGTGATCGGATTGCCGTCGAGCAAAACGTCGCCGCGCGTCACATTGGTGTGGCCCATGGCGGTGACGAGCAGCGTGGTCTTGCCGACGCCGTTGCGGCCAATGATGCTGACGCTCTCGCCCGGCGCTACCGCGAGGTCGATGTCCTCCAGCACCGCGGTCTCGCCGTAGCCGGCGGACAGATTCTTCCAGGCGAGCGCGCTAGCCATGATCCGCACCATGGGTGGCCTGACCGAGATAGACCGCGCGAACATCGGGATTGGCGCCGATCTCCTTCGGCGTGCCTTCGGCGAAGATGCGACCGCCGACCAGCACGGTAATGCGCTCGGCAAAGCGAAATACCAGATCCATGTCGTGCTCGATGATCAGGACGCCGATATCCTTTGGCAGCCGGGCGACGGCATCGAGAATGATGTGGCTTTCCGCGCTCGGCACGCCAGCCGCGGGCTCGTCGAGCAGGAGCACCTTGGGAGCGAGCCCGAGAGCGATGGCGATTTCGACCAGCCGCTGGCGCCCATACGGCAATTCGGAAATCTTGTGGCCGGCGTCGTCCTGCAGTTTCAGCATTTCGAGCAGCGCCATCGAGGCGTCGATCACGTCCTTGCGCAGGCCCGCGGGCTTGAACATGGTGGGCGCCGCGCCGAGCTGCTCGGAGACAGGGATATAGACGTTCTCCAGCACCGACAGGCCGCGGAACAGCCGGTTGATCTGAAAGGTGCGGGCGATGCCGCGCTTGACGCGTTCAGCCTGCGCGACCTGCGTCACATCCTCGCCGTTGAGGAACACCTGCCCGGTGGACGGCGTCAACACGCCGGTCAGAAGATTGACGAAGGTGGTCTTGCCGGCGCCGTTCGGCCCGATCAGGGCATGGCGCGCGCCTTTGTCGAGGCGGAAATTGATGTCGCTCGCGGCCACCAGTGCACCGAAGGTCTTGCCGACATTGCGGGCTTCGAGCAGCGTTTGGGTCATGACACAGCGCGCTTGCCGCGGATGCGGTTCATCAGCGACTCGAAGATGCCAAGAATGCCGTTGCGCGCGAACAGCGCAATGATCATCAGCATCAGACCCAGTCCGAGCTGCCAGGCAGTGGGATAGAGCTTGGCGAGATAATGCGACAGCACCATGTAGGCGACGGCGCCGACAAACGCGCCATAGATCCGGCCGCATCCGCCCAGCACCAGGACGATGAGAACGGTCGCGGCACGATCAAGCGACAAAGTCGACATGTTCACATAGGCGTTGGACTGGGCCCAGATCGCGCCGGCAACGCCTGCGATCGATGCTGAAATCGCATAGCAGACCACGAGGCGCTTGCGCACCGGAGCGCCGACGGCGTGCATGCGAAGCGTGTTCTCGCGAATACCGGTCAGGCTTTCCCCGAACGGCGAATAGATGATCGTCCGCAGGATCAGGAAGCAGACGAACAGCACGCACAGGATATAGATATACTGGGTCGCGGGTATCAGCGGATTGAAGGCGAATGTCCCGAAGATCGGGTCGATCGGGACGGTATCGAGCCCATCATAGCCGCCGGTCCAGACCTGCCCGAGATTGGCCGCCTCCTCCAGCAGCAGCATGATGCATAGGGTCAGCATCAGCAGCGTCAGGCCGGTGGTCCGCAGCAAGACCAGGCCGGATATCAGGCCAAAGATCGAGGCCACGACCGCCGCTATCAATAGGCCGCTGATCGGCTCGGTCCACAGCCCATGATGCGCGAGCATGCCCACCGTGTAGGCGCCGATCCCGAAAAACGCGGCATGCCCGAGGGTGACGATGCCGGCATAGCCGAGCACGAGGTCGAGCGACAACGCGAACAGCACCATCACCAGCAATTCGTTGCCGAAGCCCAGATGACGCGGAAACAGGTAGAAAAACGCGATCGCGCAGATCCAAGGAATCAGCTCCCACCAGCGAAAGCGATGACGATGCACGAATTCCTGGACGGCCGGCGGCAGCCGCGTATCGGATGCGCTCATGATCCGCTCCGCCCGAACAGGCCCTGCGGCCGAAACAACAGGATCAGGATGGTCAGCGCGTAGATGAACACCGTGCCGCCCTGCGGCAGATACTTCTTCAGCACGAAATCCATGATCCCGATCAGAAGCGCCGCGTAGAATACCCCGGTGATGCGGCCGAGCCCGCCGACCGCCACCACGATCAAAAAGTAGACGAGATATTTCAAAGTATATTGCGGGTCGAGGCCGAGAAATTCGGCGCCCAGTCCGCCGCCGAGCGCGGCCATGCCACTGCCGAAGGCGAACGTGAAGGTGAATAGCCGGTCGATATTGATGCCGAGCGATTCCACCATCGTGCGATTGTCGACCGCCGCGCGGATCTGCGCACCGATGCGGGTGCGCTCAAAGCCGATCCAAAGCAAAAACGCGATCAGGCCGCCGACCACGATCAGGAAGATGCTGTAGGTCCGGTATGACGTGAAGCCGAGGTCGAGCTGCCCGCGCAGCCAGTCGGGAAGGATCAGCGGCTGGGTCTCCGGGCCGATCACGATCACCACCGTCGCGATCATGACGAAGGCCAGCCCGATCGAGAACAGCACCTGATCGAGCTCGGCCGCGCGATAGAGTTTCGAATAGAACAGCCGCTCCATCACGACGCTGAAGGCAGCCGTTACCACGAACCCAAGCACGAGCGCTGGAATGAAGGGCACACCGAGCCGGTTCATCGACAGCACGATGACGTAGCCGCCGATCATGGCGAAGCCGCCATGTGCCAGATTGACGAACCCCATCAGGCCCATTGTGACCGACAGGCCGACCGAGACGATGAACAGCACCATGCCGGCGGCCAGACCACCGAGCACAATACCAGCCACGTCCTCCCCGAAGATCACGCGATATCCCGCCTGCCAAGCAAAGCCGCCGTCCGGTGTCCCGGACGGCGGATCCCCTCAATCGATGTTCGGCGCCGTTACTTGCCGCAAGGCCCGACTTTGTTGGCCTTGCAGGCATCCTTCACGGCTTCGATCTTGCCGATATTCTTCTGCACCACGCGGCCGTTCTGGAAAGAAGCCTGCGACAGATACTCGTTCATGATGATGTCGCGTGTCTCGGGATCGATCTGGATCGGGCCGCGCGGACTTGCGAATTTCCAGCCCCTGAGCGCCGCCACGGCCTTGTCGCCATCAAGCTTGCCACCGGTCGCCTTGATCGCAGCGGCGATCGCGGCCATGCCGTCATAACCGGCTACGGCCATGAAGTCCGGCGTGGAATCTGGCCCGTACTCCTTCTTCCAGGCTTCGATGAATTTCTTGTTTTCGGGATTGTCGAGATCGGCGTTGTAATGGTGCATGGTGATCAGGCCGTCGGCATTTTGGCCCATCGGCTGCAGTTTGGTGTCCTGGGTTATATCGCCGGGTCCAATCAGCTTGATGCCGGCGTCCTTCATGCCGAGCGCATTATAGGTTCGCACCACGGCGCTCGAATGATCGCCGCCCGGCACGAACACGAAGAAGACGTCCGGCTTCTTGTCCTTGGCGCGCTGGAAGAACGGCGTGAAGTCCGGGACCGCATTGGCGCCGCCCATCGGGACTTCGTCGATCACTTTGCCGCCATTGGCCTCGAACGCCATCTTGAAGGCTGCAAGGCTGTCCTTGCCGGGCGGGAAATCAGTGTAGCCGATCACAGCGGTCTTGGCGCCAAGCTGCTTTGCGGCCGCCTCACCCAGCGCATGACCCGCGTGCCACATGCTGAATGACGTACGCACGTAATACGGGGACATATTCGTGATGTGGGCGGTACCCGCATTCATCAAGACCGCGAGTTTCTTTCCCGCACTGACCAGCGGCGCCGTCGCAATCGCGTTCGGCGAGTAGACCCAGCCGGCCAGCACGTCGACATTGTCCTGCGTAAGAAGCTCCTGCACCACGATCTTGGCGGTCGCGCCGCTGGCGTCCTTATAGTCGCGCTTGATCAGCTTCACGCTGTACGGCTTCATCTCGGCAGCATGGGTCTTGAGATAAAGCTCCACGCCGCGGTCGATCGGCTGAGCCAATTCGGCGCCGACACCGGTATAGGGTAGAACCAGACCGACCTTGATTTCTTGCGCCGCAGCAATGCCGGCCGTGGCGGTGACCGCCAGCGCCGACAACATCATTCGCTTGAACATGAAAAAGTTCTCCCTTCTGAGCCGCGCTTGGTGCGCGTTATTTGGCCGCAATCTATAGGGCAATCGCCCATCGGCGCAAGCGATCCGGCCGCGTCACAAGGGAGCAGGTCCGGTTTTCACCGAGCTGAATATTGCCGATTGTTAATTGTCGCCCGGCCGGTTCTACAAATGAGGCAAACGTCGCGCGACGGTGCGACAGCGCTGCAGAACTAAACCCAGTGGCTGACCCACGATGCGGGTCAGCCAGGCTGTCCTCACATGTCCACCCAGCCGTCGGGCGGTGTCTTGCCCGGATGGACCGTCCCGCATTTCGGGCAGGTCCGCGCCTTCTCGTCGGCATAGAAGGCTTCGTACAGCGGCGGCAGATCCTTCACGATGTCCTTGAGCTGCACCTCGACGCGGTGAACCAGCGAACCGCAATTGAAGCAGAACCACTCGAAGCCGTCGCGCATCGCCTCGGTGCGCGTACCTTCCACCACGAGGCCGACCGAGCCTTCCATCGGCCGCTGCGGCGAGTGTCGCGCATGCGGCGGCAGGAGAAACACTTCGCCTTCCTTGATCTTCACGTCGTAGATCTTGCCGCCTTCGGCGATCTTCAGAAGCATGTCGCCCTTGAGCTGGTAGAAAAACTCCTCCACCGGATCGTCATGGAAATCGACGCGCTTGTTCGGCCCGCCGACGATCATCACGATCATCCCGGTCTTCTCGTCGAACAATTGCTTGTTCGAAACCGGCGGCTTCAAGCTGCCCTTGTTGCGCTCGATCCAGTCCTGAAAATTGAACGCCTTCATGCGGGGATGGATGGTCATGGTCGAACTCCTTCGCTTAGCGGTGGGTGGCGCCGCCATCGACGGTCAGACACTGACCGGTCAGGAAGGCGGATGAATCGGATGACAGAAACAGCAATGTGCCGACCAGATCGTCGGGCGTCTCGGGGCGCGGGATGCATTGCTGCGCGACGATGCGCACCTTCTGCTCGGGACTGACGGTCTTGCGCTCGATCTCAGTGAAGGTGGCGCCCGGCAGGATCGCGTTCACGGTAATTCCGGACGCGCCCAGTTCGCGCGCCATCGATCCGGTCATACCCGAGAGCGCGCCTTTCGAGGCAATATAATGCAGATAGTTCGGCCGGCCCATGGTGACGGCGCCGGATGCCATGTGAACGATGCGCCCCCATTGCGCCCGCCGCATCGCAGGCAGCACCGCCCGCGAGCACAGGAACGGACCGGTGACATTGACGCGCAGCACCCGCTCCCATTCGTCCAGGGGAATCTGATCGAACGGACGCATCTCCAAGGTGGAGAAAATGCCGGCATTGTTGACCAGAATATCGATGCGGCCATAGCGACGCTCGACCGCCTCAGCCATGGCCGTGATCGAATCAGGCAACGCCACATCGGTCGCGATCGCGAGCGCCTGGCCGCCGCTATCCAGGATCTCCTTCGCCACCGCCTCACCCTTGACCGCATCGAGTTCGGCGATCACGGGGATGGCCCCGCATGCGGCAAACGCTTTTGCGAACACTTTGCCGATCCCCTGCCCGGCCCCGGTGACGATCGCCACGCGGCCTTTTAGCGAAGCAAAGTCGGGTTGGGCCGCAGCGGCACCGGTTTGCAACTTCATCTCATGCCGCCTGTGAGGTCGCGAGCGTTTCGAGCGCCGCACGTGCATCCCATGGCGTCCACCATGGCTTGAGCCCGAGATCGCGCGCGATGATGCCGGCAGTGATGTAGCTCGGCCCGCCTGAAATCGCCCCGCCGGGATGTGCGCCCGAGCCGGCATAATAGAAATTCGGCAGCGGTGTGCGATAGCCGAAATGATTGTACATCACCTGGTCGGCATTGAATGCGCCCATGAAGATGTCGCCGCGGCGCATGTTCGGCAGCTCAAGCACATATTCACGCGCCGTGTAGACATGCCGCCCGATGATGTTGTCCCTGGTCATATTAGGACAATAGCGCGCATAGACCTCCTCGATCCGGTCGGAAAATTCCTCCTTGAAAGACTCGTAGTCGCGATCACTCATGTCATCGAGCAGCGGCATCACATGCCATGCATAAGTTGTATGCTTGCCCGGCGGCGCTTGTGTCGGGTCGAGCAGGCTCAAGGGTCCTGAGCCGAATTGAACCAACTTTGGCACCCGCCCGGCCTGCACGTCTTGATGTGCCGCAAACAGATCCTGCATCGTTTCCGCGCCAAGACTCCATTTCAACGCCCGGTTGAGATTTGGATCGAATGCTGCTGCCGCAAAGTTCGGGCTCTCATGCAGCGCATGGTGCAGCCCGAACAGGGTCCAGGCGGTATACTTGAAGTTGTCGAGCTTGCTCCGGAAATGCTCGGGCAATTGCTCGCGGCCAAGCAGTCCTTCCAGGGTGGTATGGACGTCGACCGTGCTGGCGACGAATTGCGAGGCCCTCACGGTACGGCCGTCGCTGAGTGCGATGCCGGTGGCGCGTCCGCCCTCGACCACGATTCGGTCGATCGACACCTGCGGCTGAAACGTGCCGCCGGCGGCAATAAATGTCTCCATCAGGCCGCGCGCCAAATTAAACGAGCCGCCCTGACAGAGTTGGTAGCCGGTCTGCAGATCGAAGGCGCGTATCACCGAACCCATCGGGCTCGTCTTCGACAGCGTGTCGGTGAGCCAGGTGCCGAACAGAGATACCTTGAACAGGAACAGCAGCTTCACGTGCTCGTTTTCGAACAGCTCTTCCACCACGTCGAGGGGCTGGCGCTGCGTCATTTCCAGAAACTCGCGACCGATCGATGTGCGCGACAGCAGCGCTTCGCGCTCGGACTGCGGCAGCGGCTCGGCATAACGTTCCGGAATCAGGATTTTTGCCGTCATCTCCTCCGCACGCGCATTCCAGTCACGGAAGGTCTGCGCATCCTTCTTGGAAAAGCGGGCGATGTTGGCGACCGTCTCCTCGAGATCGCGGCCCAGCACCAGCGCGCTGCCGTCGAGATGCGCCTGCCCGAATTCGTAGCGCGGCGTGATGTAGGTGACCTTGTCGGCGAGGTTGAGGTCGGCGAACCACGGCGCATCGCTGATGCTGAAATGATTGATCGAATGCAGGTTGTGGTAGAAGCCCGGTTTGGTCACTTCCTGCGTACACAGCCCGCCGCCATAGGTGAGCCTGCGATCGACCAGCAGAATCTTCAGGCCGGCCTTTGCGAGATAGGAACCGAGCACCAGGCCATGCTGGCCCGCACCGATGATGATGCCGTCATACGTCCGGTCGAGCGATGCTGCCACGCATAATCCTCCACTGTCTTCTCATGAAAGCGAGAAGTGTTCCGCATCATATACGGCGAACGGGCTGAGAAAATCCCGCCCGCGCATATCGGCCCTGCGTCGACGCGGCGCAGTGATTCGGAACGCTATGCTAACGCCCGCAATCGTTCGCTGGCGGCGCGCCGGCGAAGCGATCCGCCATCCATTGCACGGCGGCCGGTGCGGTATCGCGTGCGATCGGGTCGTGGCCGATCCCCGGCATCAGCATGAAGCGGACCGGACCGCCGGCCTTGCACTGGCGTCCAACATAGGCCTCCGTCACCGTCGGCTCCACGATCGTGTCGGCGGTACCCTGGATCATCAGCAGCGGCAGGCCGCGCGGCAACGGGCCGGGTGTGTTGCGCAACATGATTCCACGCCATGGCTCCACCTTGGTGATGTCCGGCACCGTGAGGAACCTGCGCTGCAAGGGGATTTCGATCATGGCCGCAGCCAGATTCTCGAACGGCGTCTCGATGCATTGTTCCGCAAGCTGGTTGACCGTCGGCATCGCCTCAGCGAACACCACACTTGCGATTGGCGCATCGAACACGCGGGTCCAAGACCATAGCGCCATCGTCGTAAGGATCTTTCCGACCGCGGTCTTGAAGTCGTCGTGCAGCAATGTGCCGAGTTCGGTTGCGGGTGCTGCGGCGGCAACGCCAAGCAGTTCGAGTTCCGGCGCATAGCGGCGCGCCAGCAGCCCGGTATAGAGCGCCGCGTGGCCACCCTGCGAATGGCCCCAGACCACGAAGCGATTGCCGGCTCCGACCGGAAGCCGTTTCACCGCGCGGGCCGCATCGAGCACGGCGCGTGCTTCGGATTCCCCGATCAGGTAGGGATGCGGACCTGCCGTCCCGAGACCGGGATAGTCCGGCGCGACCACGACATATCCTCGCTCCAGCATCGGCAGCAGCCCCTGCACCTTCTGGAAGAAGGTCAATGACAGCGAGGGCGCGCATCTCGGCACCACGCCCGTGGTCGGATGAGCCCAGACAACCACCGGCCGGCCACCCGGCGGGGTAGGCCCCAACGGCGCAATCGCGATCCCCGAGGCAGCGATCGGTTCGCCGTTTAATCCCGTCGACCGATAAAGAATGCGAATAGCAACCGCACCCAGCGGCGCGCCCAGCACCGGCTCCTGGCGGATCACCGTGCCGGGAGGGCCTACGAGTTCTCCGGGTAACGGAATGTAGAACGGCACCTGCGCCGCCACAGGCATCGAAAATGTCAGGGTGACCAGCGCGGCCGCGACCGCGCAACGAATTGACCGGATCATGACGAAATTCCCCCGCGCAATCTCGCAAACATTCCGGATTCCGTCATCCCCTCCGCAGACAAAAGATTCACATCCGCCGGCGCAGCATGTGAGCGCAGCGCAGAGTCAGGATCATCTCGTCATTCTGGTTCCAGCAGGGATGATCCATAATCACCACCCCGCGATCCGGCTTCGACGACGACACCCGCACCTCGATCACCTCGGCCGCGCCGCGAATGGTATCGCCCGGACGCATCGGCTTCAGCCATTTCACCTGCTCCATGCCGGGCGAGGCGATGACCGATTCCGGCCAGAGATTAAGATCGAAAAACAACCGCATCGACAGACTGAGCGTGTGAAAACCCGATGAGATCAGGCCGCCAAAGGCTGACTTCTGCGCGGCCACCGGATCGACATGGTAATATTGCGGGTCGAACTCCTTGGCAAAGGCGATGATCTCGGCTTCGGTCACGGTGCGGCGCGCGGTCTCGTACCGCTGGCCGGCTTTCAGGTCGTCCAGATAAAGGCTCATTGCACAATCCCCCACTCGCCCTGTTTCTAGAGCCACCGGGCCGTGAAGTCTCTCTGATTTTTTTCGAACCCGGATTTGATTTTTCTCTGCCATTTGCTAGCGTCGGGAAACAGGAGGAAAAGCCATGCCAGACCTGCCCCGCGCCGACCACGTCGGCAGCCTGCTGCGACCGGATGCGCTGAAAAAGGCACACCGCGCTCACATGGAACAGAAAATCGACGATGCCGCGCTCGAGACGGTGGTGGCGGAATGCATCACTAATGCGGTGCGACATGAGGAGGAAGCTGACCTCCGGTTCATCACCGATGGCGAATTCCGCCGCGGGTCCTGGTTTCTCGGCTTTGTCGAGGCGCTGTCCGGCATCGAGTTGAAGAAGGCCGAACTGATGTTCAAGCTGGGCGGCCATGAAACCACCTGGTTTGGGCCCGTGGTCACCGGCAAGCTCGCTCGCAAGCGGCCGATCGTGGTGAACGATTATCGCTTTCTCTCCGGCGTCACCAAGCGGACGCCGAAAGTCACCCTGCCGACGCCGAGCATCCTGCATTTCTTCGGCGGCAAGGAAGGGATGGATCCGAAATCCTATAACGACCGGCAGGCGCTCGCCGACGATCTCTGCGCGGTCTACCGGCAGGAGATCGACGAGCTCTATCGCGCCGGCTGCCGTGTGGTGCAGCTCGACGAGGTCGCGCTCGCGCTGTTGTGCGACCAGAATATCCGCGACTCGCTTCAGGCCGGCGGTGAAGACCCCGCAAAGCTGACCGACTTCTATTTCGACATGATTTCGTCGGCGCTGAAGGACAAGCCGGCGGACATGGCCGTGCTCGTGCATCTGTGCCGCGGCAATTACAAGGGCCACTGGATGGGTCAGGGCGGTTATGACCCGATCGCGGAGCGGCTATTCTCCGAGCCGGGAATCGACGGCTATCTGCTCGAATATGACAGCGAGCGCGCCGGCAGCTTCGCGCCGCTGCGTTACCTGCAAAAGGGCAAGCGCGGCTATCTCGGACTCATCAGCACCAAGACCGGCGCGCTCGAAGACCTCGATCAACTGCGCCGCCGCCTCGACGAGGCGTTCAAGCATGCGCCGGAGGAGCGGCTCGGCGTCAGTCCACAATGCGGTTTCGCCTCCAGCGTCGGCGGCAATCCGATCACCGAAGCCGAGGAATGGGCGAAGCTCGCGCGAGTGACTGAGCTCGCCCGCGCGGTGTGGGGGACAAACTGAGCTTCGAGCGTCATTCCGGGGCGCGGGCAGAAAGGCCCGCGAAACCCGGAAATGACAGCTACCGGCTCCGTCCGTCCACGAAACGGCGCGCCTTCACATCGGTGAGAAAAAGCTGCGCCAGCCGGCCAGTCTCCAGCATCTCGATCTGCGGCGTCACCTCGAATGCGGTCTTCACCGCTTGCGAGAGCCTGGCGGTCTCGGCGTCCCCATCGGCGCCGCGCATCAATTCGATTTGCAGCAGCAGCGTGTCGATGCCGGAGCGGTCATGCACCTCGAGCCGGAAATCGATCACCGCCGGATTGCGATGCATGAAGTTCTCGAAATCGGTGTGATTGATGTTGATGCCCTTCACCTTGAAGAAGCCGGCGGTGCGGGCGGCATGCTGGAATACCGGATAGACCGACAGCGGCCCTTTGGTCGCACCATGCTCCTTCAGCACGCCGATATCGCCCAGGTTCCAGCGCAGGAATGGGGTCATAGTGTTGGTATAAAGCGGCGTCATCAACAGGATGCCGGGCGTCCCCGGGGCGACCGGCAACCCAGACGCTTCGTCCACCACTTCGGTGAAAAACAGATCGGTCCACAGATGCAGCCCGTCATGCGCATCGGATTCCGAGCCCATGGCGCCACCCTCGGTGCAGCCGAACTGATCATAGACCTCGGCGCCCCAGAGCCTTTCGAGCTTCTGCCGTTTCGGCAGCGACAACGGCTCGGCGGCGCACAGGATGGTGCGTACTCCGCATTCGGCAATGTCAAAGCCCTGCTTCTGCGCAAGGCTCGCAAGCTGCAGGCCGTAGCTCGGCATGCCCACCCAGACCGTCGGGCGCAGGGTGCGGATCAGGTCTAGCTGCAGTTCGGACGGGGTATTGTTGCCGGCTCCGGCCCAGATCGTGCCGACGCCCAGTATCTCGCCCGAGCGGGCATAGAGCTGGCCGACCGGATGAATGCCCATCGGAAACGAGATATGCGCCTTGTCGTTTGCCGTGCAACCGGCGGCAAGCCAGAGCCGCAGCCACATGTCGAGGCCCGCCTCCATATCCTCCGCCGAGCGCGGGTAGAACAATGGACGGCCCGTCGCACCACCGGAGCGCCAATACTCTACGGCCTGACTGTCGGGAGCGATGGCGAAAGTCTCGTGAAACCGGTCGGCGGGAATGGTGCGCAATTCCTCCTTGGTCAAAACCGGAATCTTCAGCCACTCGTCTGGCTGGTCGAGATGATCGCCCCTCACATGGTCGAGTCGGCCCCTGTAGAACGGCGAAAGCTTCGCCCGCTCGAACGCCACCCGCTTACGCACGCTCTGGATGGCCGCGATGCGCTCGCGTGAAGCCGCGGGAAATGTCAGGTCGCGATATTCCATGGCCGCTTGCCCTCACTTTGCGGTTGCCGGGGCGCAGCATGGATTATAGCTTGGGGTGGCGCTATTATTCAAATCCGAATTCGAGTTTTTGAAAGCGGGATCGAATGGCGGGTAAGACGGCCGGAACGGCAAAACGCAGTGAACGCGCGATGACTGCGCCACGCCAGCCGACGCCGCACGTCAAGCAGAAGCAGGACCGGCGCCGCCGTATCATCCTTGACGCGGCGGCCGTGGTTTTTGCCGAACGCGGCTATTTCAACGCCACCATGAAGGATATCGCCGACCGGATCGGCATGCGCCCGGCGAGTCTCTATCATTATTACCCCTCGAAAGAGGCTGCGCTGGAGGACATGTGCCGCATCAGCGCAGTCGAATTCTGCGAGCGCTTGCGCGCCGTCATCGCCAAAGGCGGTCCCGCGATCGCCATGGTCCGCGCCGGCATGCTCTCGCATCTGACCAGCGACCGCCGCGCCTATGTCGAGAATTTTGTATTTTCGCGCCGCAACCTTCCGGCCGGCACCGTGAAAGAGTTGAACACTTTGGCCCGGGCCTATCGCCAACTCTGGAAGAAAATTTTCATCCACGGTGCGGAGCGCGGCGAATGGCGTAACGATCTCGATGTCGATGTCGCGGCCGATGCGGTGCTGGCCTTGTGCAACAGCGCGGCTGTTACGCTGCCGCGGCGCAAAGGTGCCGATGCGGATGCCGCGCTGAAATGGGTCGAGCTATTCCTGCAGGGAACGCGGCGGCGTTAGGCCCGTCCTGCGCACCCGTTCCGTCACTCCGCCGCTGCGGGTAACGGTGAAAAGCCAAGCGCTCGACTGAGTTCGCCCGCGCGCTGCATTAGCGTCTGCGACAACCGCACCTGCGTTTTCTTGTTGAAGCGCGTTTCCGGAATGGTGATGCACAGGCTGCCGATCACCTTGCGCTCAGAGTTGAAGAGTGGCGTGCCGATACCGACAGCGCCTCCAATTTTCTGCCCATGGGTGATGGCGTAACCCCGGCTTCTGATGTCGGCCAGGTCCGCGAGCACAGCCTCCCGCTCAGGCAGCGAGACACCGGTGGCAGGCGACGCATCGTTATCGGAGAGCGCCGCCGCGATTTCATCCGGTTCGAGAAAGGCCAGGACCGAACGCCCCGTTGCACCCCAGAGCAGCGAGTGCGGCTGAAACAGCTCGATCCGGTAGCGCAGCGGATGCGAGGAGAATTCCGCATGCAAGGCCATGACCTTGCGCTGCGCCGGCACATATTGAATGAGGCAGCAGGTCTCGTCGCAATCGCGCACAATCGCGCGCATGAACGGCTTGGCGACATCGACAATTCGCACCTTCGAGGCAAGCAGCGAGGCGATCCGCACGAGTTCCAGCCCAGGCGAATAGATCGGGCGGTCTGCGCTGCGCTCGACCATCCCCTCGTCGGCGAGAAGACCGAGCAGGCGATGCACCGTGCTCGCCGGCAGTTTCAGAGTCTGGCAGAGAAACTTGATCGATACCGGACCATCCGCTTCGGCGAGGCAGGCGAGCAACTGCACGACCCGAGCGACCGTGCCTGCAGCGGATGCATCGCGCATCCTCGCCGAAGCATTGTGGGTGTCGGCATTCAAGCGATCCGTCCGGTCCACGCCTGCGTTTCCAGTTTCACCGTATCCGCGCAAAATAATTCCAAGCGGGGGCGCGTCAATATATTTTTCCGATCAGCGGAATCATTGACCATTGAGCGGAACTAAGGCACAGATCATCGAAAGTCAAAAGCATGAGGCAGCTCGACGATTGCTGTCCCGGAGGAGCAAGAATCCATGCGCCTATTCGCTCTCGTTTTCGCCGCTTTTGCAGCACTCGGCGTTCCGCAGACGCTTGCCCAGCAATTCCCGTCCCAGCCGGTGCGCGTGGTCGTGCCGTTCCCGCCCGGCGGAGGCACCGACATTCTGGTGCGGCTGATCCAGGACAAGTATTCCGCAAAGCTCGGTCAGCCGGTTGTGATCGACAACCGGCCCGGCGCCAGCGGCAATATCGGCGCCGGTGTGGTCGCGAAGTCCAAACCCGATGGCTACACCCTGCTGGTGCAGGCGACGATCGTCGGCATCTATCCGTCGGTCTATGCCAGCCTGCCCTACGATCCGCAGAAGGATTTCGCCTGGATCGGCGGCGTTGCGGAATCCCCCGCCGTGATCGTCACCAATCCGAATTCCAAGTTCAAGACCATCGCCGATCTCATTGCAGAAGGAAAAACGCGGCCGGTGAATTTCGCCTCCGCTGGCGTCGGCTCGCCGCAGCATCTCGCAACGGAGCGCCTGAGCAAGCTGAACCAGGTCCAGTTTACCCACGTACCCTATAAGGGCTCCGCGACCGCGGTCACTGATCTCCTGTCCGGTGTGCTCGACTTCGGCACGCTCAGCCTCAGCTCGGTGCTGCCTCTGATTCAGGAAGGCAAGCTGCGCGCACTCGCGCTCGCGAGCGACAGTCGCAGCAAGCTGATGCCGGACGTGCCGACCATCAAGGAGGCCGGTCTGGGCGACGTCTCCGGCACCGTGCGCTTCATCATTGGCGCACCGGCTGGAACCCCGGACGCCGTAGTCCAGAAGCTGAGCAACGATCTCAATGCGGTCGTGAAGGATCCCGAGATCCAGGCCGGATTCGAGAAACGCGGTTACGAGATCACCCTGGCAACGCCCCAAGAGGTCCTCGCGATGGTGCGCCAGCAAAAGGAAATCTGGGATCCGCTGGTGCGCGAGATGAAGCTCAGGTTCGACTAATCCCGTCACATTTCCGGAGATAACAGCGTGACCGCAAAGCTCGGTTTCATCGGCTGCGGTCACATGGGTGGCGCGATGGCGCTCCGCCTTGCTGAAGCGGGCTATTCGCTGGTGGTATTCGATCCGGACGCCACCCGGCTTAACGCTCTTATCGCAACGGGCGCGGTTGCGGCGGCAACGCCGCGCGAGGTGGCAGACCAGGCGGAAATCGTATTTGCCTGCCTGCCCTCGCAGAAGATCAGCCGCGATGTCGCCTTCGGCGACACTGGCGTCATCGGCGGCAAGGCGATCCGCATCTACATCGAATCCTCCACCATCGGTCAGCCCACTATTCTCGCCATCGCCGACAAGCTTGCCGCGGCAAATATCGCGGTGCTGGACATGCCAGTGAGCGGCGGCCCGAGCTGGGCGCGCGAGGGCAAGCTCACCACCATCCTGTCAGGACCGAAGGACGCCCGCGACGCGGTTGCGCCGGTTCTCTCAAAACTGGCCGGCCGCACCATCGTGGTTGGCGACACGCCGGGACTCGCCCAGGTCGCCAAGATCGTCAACAACGCGCTGTCGCTCACCGCGATGATGATCACGTCGGAAGCGATGGTGGCCGGCGTGAAAGCAGGCGTCGATGCCGACGCGCTGATCGACGTCATCAATTCGGGCACCGGGCGCAATTCGGCGACCGTCGACAAATTCCCCAAGGCGATCCTGCCCCGCACATTCGCCTATGGCGGGCCGGTCAGCATGGGCATCAAGGACATGGAGCTCTATTGCGATCTCGGCCGCGCCTCGGACGCATCGACCCCGATCGGCGAACGCGTCGCCGAACTCTGGCAGGTCATCACCGACGATATCGGCGCCGGCAGCGATCTCACCGAAATGGTCCGCCATTTTGAGAAGATCGCGGGCGTTGAAGTGCGCGGACGCGACAACGCGTCAAAGGCATAGGCACACGAACGGAGAACAAGAATGAGACCCATCATCGCCGCGGCAGCCCTGCTCGCTGCCCTGACCGGTTCGGCGCTCGCGCAAGCCGACTATCCCAACCGCCCCATCACCATCATCGTCAACATCACGCCCGGCAGCGGCACCGACCTGATCGCCCGCACGCTGGCCGACGGATTGAAGACTATTCTGAAGCAGACGGTCGTGGTTGAAAACCGGCCCGGCGCCGGCGGCTCGATCGGTGCCAATGCGGTCGCGAATTCGGAGCCGGACGGTTATCGCCTGCTGGTGTCCTCGTCAGCCATCGCCTCGCTGCCCGCGGTTCAGACGTCATTGCCCTACGACACCGAGAAAGACCTGACCCCGATCGCGCCGCTGGCGGACCTTCCGGCCGTGATCTGGATTTCGCCGACCAAGGGCATCAAGTCGATCAACGAGTTGATTGAAAAAGCACGCAAGGCACCGGGCGATGTGATGTTCGGCTCGAGCGGCGTCGCCAGCGCTTCGCATCTCGAAGTCGAGCGCCTGCGGGCGGCCGCCGATATCAAACTGACGCATGTGCCCTATCGCGGTGCGCCCGAGGCCATCGCCGACACTGCAGCGGGCCGCGTCGATTTCGTGATCGCGCCATTCGCCTCCGGTCGTGCCTTCCTGGACAACAAACAGCTGATCGCGATTGCGACCACTGCGAAGAAGCGTTCGCCGCTCTTCCCTGACGTTCCGACAATCACAGAATCGGGTCTCAAGATGCGGATGGGCGCCTGGGTCGGCCTATTCGGCCCGAAGGGCATGCCCCCGGAGCTGGTCCAGAAGTTACACGCTGCGACGGTTGCGGCACTGCAGCTTCCGGAAGCGAAGGATCGCTTTGCGAAGCTCGGCGGCGACGTGATGCCGCAATCGCCGGCCGAGTTTAAGAAGATGATCTCTGACGAGATCGCCGAGAACAAGGCATTGCTGTCAAGCCTGTCGCAGGAGAAGAAGTAGCCGCTGCTCTCGAAACCGGTCGACCCCGCCGAGGCGGGGCGACCGGCAGCATCACTCTCCGCGTTTTGCGAAATAGGTCGCGGCGTCGTACTGCGCACCGATATGCAAGCCGCCGTCGACGATGACATGGGTGCCAGTGCAGCCACGCGACGCATCCGAACAGAAGAACAGGATCGGATCGGCCACCTCGTCCGGCGCAAGCCAGCGGCCGAGCGGCACTTGCTTCGGGACGGCCGCCCGGCTCTTGGCATCGATCTTGGCGTCCATCTGCGGTGTCATGATCGGCCCCGGCAGCACCGCGTTGACGCGGATATTGTCGCGCGACAATTCGAACGCCGCGTGTCGCGTCAGTCCAAGCACACCGGATTTCGCTGCGGTGTAACTCACGCCGTTGTTGAACGACATCTGGAACGCCGCGAGCGATCCGACCGTCACGATCCGCCCGCCGCCGGCGCGACGCATCGCCGGCGCCACCGCCTTGATGCAATAGAACGGCGCCGTGAGATTGAGCCCGACAATGCGGCCCCAATCCTCCGGCGTGGCGCTCTGAATGGTGGTCGGCGAGCCGCCGCCCGCGACATTGACCAGAATGTCGATGCGGCCGAACGCGGCCTCGACGTCATCGACCGTGCGGCTAACATCGTCCCATTGCGTCACGTCGAGGCAATGCACCGAGAGCGGACCCTGCGATGCTGCTTTGAGCTGGTCGAGCCGGCCCTGGTCGCGGTCAAAGGCCGCAACCTTGGCTCCCGCCGCGAGGAACCTGTGAACCGTGGCGGTTCCGATGCCGCCTGCCCCACCCGTCACGATCGCAACGCGGCCTTCGAAGTCATTCGTGCTCATCGACCCATTTTCCGTTCAGCGGAAAGACCTTTTGTTGAACGGAATGATACGGACTGCTACCAGATTTGCCAAGCGCGCGCGGCACGCGGCCGCCTGAATGCTGCATCCATCGGGAGAATACCAAGTGACCTATAGCCTGAACGAAATCGCCAAGGTGATGCAGACGCCGCTCAAGCTCAACGCCAAGGCCGGCGACAAGATTTTCGTCATCACCGACACCAAGATGGACCCGATCCTGTGGCAGGGCTTTTCCCAGGCTGCGAAGGAACTCGGAATGGAAGTCGCCGTCGGCGTGATGGAGCCGCGCGTCACGCATTCGTCAAATCCGACGAGCGCGATCCATCGCGCAGCACTCGACCCCGAGCTTGACCTGATTGTCTATCTCACCTCCACCGCGATGGCGCATGCGACCATCACCGAGGAGCTGATCGAAAACAAGAAGCGCCATCTGCTGATGGAAGAGCTGACGCCCGCAATGCTCTCGCCCGACGGTCCGGCCGGTGCCGACTATGCGGCGATCAATGAACTCGGCTTGCGTATCGCCAAGGTGTTCACCGAAGGCGAGACCTGCCACGTCACCTGTCCGAACGGCACCAACCTTACCGCAAGCATCAAGGGCCGGCCCGGCCGCTCGATCGCCGGCATGCCGGTTCAGCTGAAGCCCGGTGGTGGTGGTGGCTGCGCCTTCCCCGATGGCGAAGCCCATGTCTGTCCGGTGGAAGGCACCGGCAACGGCACCGTGGTGTTCGATCTCACCGCGCATTCGGTCGGCGCGATCAAGGAACCCATGAAGCTTACCGTCGAGAATGGCTGGGTGACGAAGATCGAAGGCGGACGCGAAGCCGCAATCTGGCGCGACATCCTCGAAAAGCACGGCGACAAGAACAGCTACAATTGCCCGGCCGAAATCTCGATCGGCCTCAATCCGAAAGTGACGCCGACCGGCTGGATGCGGACCGACAAGAAGATGTATGCCACCTCGCATATCGGGATGGGAGACACCATGGCGCTTGGCGGCACCTGCCACGCCAAGCTTCGACTCGAAGGCGTGATCCGCAAGCCTGAAATCTCGGTCGACGGACAGACGCTGACCCGCGACGGCAAGATCCTGGTCTGACCGCCGGAGCACTTCCGTCATGCGCATGATCTCCGAGGCCGAAACGGTCGACGCACTCTCGATCGCGGAGGCCGCGGAGGTTATCGCGCAGACCTACAAGGCGCTCGGCAGCGGCGAGGTCGAGCCCTCCACGCCTTCGGCGATGCGGGTGGCCGGCCCGCCGCATCGCATCCAGCTCAAAGGCGCGGTTCTGAGGCATCACGGCATCGCCGGGGCGCGGCTGTCTTCGCGCGGCCATCCGCGGATGATCCTGTGGGACCTGGACAGCGGCGCGCCGATCCTGTTTCTTGAAGAGAACTGGCTCTATTCGTTTCGCACCGGCGTCTCGGGCGCGGTGGTCGCGAAATGGCTCACGCCGCGCTCAAATCCGCGCATCGCCCTGGTTGGTGCGGGGGCGATCGCAACGCATATGGCACGCGCCTTCGGCGAATTATGTTCGCCGGAGATCATTACAGTGGCGTCGCGGACACGGGACTCGGCCGAGCGGCTTGCCGGCAATGTGCGCAACACCCGTGTCGTGGTCGCGGACAGTATCGAGAATGCCGTGCGTGGCGCCGACATCGTCGCGACTATCACAACAGCACCGGCCCGCATCGTCCAGTCCGAGTGGATCAAGCCGGGCGCCACCGTGCTGTCGATGGGCGGCGGGCCGGAATTCGACATCGGCGTCTGGGACAACGCCGCGCATCGTTTCGTCGACGATCTCGATTACGCGCTCTACCAGGGCGATCTATCGTCCTGGGTGAAGGATGGCGCGCTGACTGAAGCGGCGATCAACGGGAACATCGTCGGCATCGGCGAAGTGGCGAACGGTCGCTGGGCGAAGCGAAGCAGCCCACATGAAAACGTGCTGGCCGTGATCCAGGGTCTGACCGCGCTCGATTTGGCACTGGCGTACCGGATTTTGAAAAAGAAAAGCTGACACTAATTCTGCGCGTCCGCCTGCTCCCCCGCAATCTCCACCCGCTCAGGATGCGCCATCAGGTAGCGCCCCTGCTCATCCACTCCGAGTGTATGAATGTAAAACGCGGTGGTATCGGCCTCGCGGGCTTCCATCACCGGCGACGGCGCCGAGACGATCACCAGCCGGCCGCAGCGACCGATCCAATCGACATGACGATGTCCATGCATGACGATCGCGCGCCGGCTGATCCGCTGCACCTGGCGCACGAACCACGATCCGTTGATCAGCGCGGTGCCGATCCGCTCGGACAACGCGATCGCCGGCGTCGGATATTCCACGAGGTGATGGTGCAGCGCGACGATCCATTGCGCTTTCGGAAACTGCCGGGTCACCGCATGCATCGCGCGTGACTGCTCCGCCGACATCAAGCCGAGCGCATTGGTGAAGGAAAAATGCGTCAGCGCCGTCGAATTCAGAAGGATAATCCCGAGCCCGTCCTCGGTATCGGGCGGCAACACGATCGGAAACGCCTCGGCCCAGACTTTCGCAAGCTTCGCCGACAAAAGCAGCGTTCCGGTATCCGCGAAGGTCGCGATGTCGGCCGCATGCGGCGCGAGCACCTGTTGCAGCGTCTGACCCAGACGCCGCTTCTCCAGATCGACGACATGAGTGCGCGCGCCCTGCACGGCGCAGATGCCGGACAGCATGCGCATCTCGCGCAGACGCCGGCCCGGACTGGTCGGAAAATCAAGCTTCGCCGGGTTCGACCGGTCGACCACGTTGATGTCGTGATTGCCGGGAAGAATCAGCATCCGCTCGATAAGGTTCGGGTGACGTAGCACCGCCGCGAAGAACTCCGCCCATTCCGCCGACCGGCCGGCATCGGTGATGTCGCCGGTGATCAGGATATGGTCGAACGGCCTATCTGCATGCAGCTCCTCAAGCCGCGTGAGCAGCCGTTCGAGCCGGTCATTGCCGCGCGGACCGAGGCGTCCGCTTTCCAACCGGAACCCGAAGCGCTCGCCGACGATATGGACGTCGGACAGATGCACCACACGCCATGACCGCTTCAGCGTCGCGGCATCGACGAAATCCGACCAGCCGCGCGGCTGGTCCATCGACGCATCGGCGAGGCCCCATACGAACGTTACCGCCGTGCAATAGGCGAACAGGATCACGCCGGCATTGGCGAGCGCCGGCACGATCAGGCTGAGTGGCGACAGCAGATCGACGAATTCCGCGCTCCAGCGCGTATGAGGTCCGATCAGCCATATGATGTACAGCGAGATGACGCAGAGGATGAGACCCGCGGCCGCTGCGCTGAAGGCGCGCAGCCGGGCGCGGCGCTCCTCGTCCAGCCACCGCCCCAGCGCGAGTTCGGCAAAATGGCGGATGACCTCCCGGAACAGCGCGTAAAGTGGCTGCACCGCCATCGCGTTGAGCGCCCAGAACGCCTGCTCCGCGACGCGAAAGATGGTGCGGCCGCCGAACCATCCGATGACGAGTACGACGAGAATGAGCGCGAAGGTCAGCGATCCGCCATAGGTCGAGCCTGCGGTGCGGGAAAACGTGTGCAGCCAGGCGGAGCCGATCAACGGGGTGAGGCCGAGGAGAAAGCTCGGCAGCGCAACCAGCAGCAGCCAGGCGGCAACCAGCTTCGGCAGACTGATCTCGACCAGCAGCGTGCCCGCAAGCGACCATAACGAACGGCCCTTGGTGCTGGACGTATCATCCTCGACGTCGCCTTTGCGCGGATCGAGCAGCAGGGTCATCCGGCCTCGCGTCGACACGTGGCCGTGACACGGCCACACTTCACCTCCTGCGATTTTGACATTCGCATCAACGCCTGTCGAGAAACGATGCGAATGTCAGAATTGGACCGCTGCGCTTACGGCTTCAGATGGCCATTAAGGGCGACTGTCAGCCGCTTGAATTGCTCGCCGACATCTCGCCGAATGGATTCAAGCGAACCGAAGCATTCGGTCAGCGCCCCGATCCGCTGTTCCAGCTCGCTCTTGCCCTTCGACAGCCGGTCGAACCGCTCGCCGATCGTTCCGCTGTCGTCCTTTTCAAGCGCGAGCAGCGCCAGGTCGACCTCCTTCTGCAGCGCGGCGACCTGCTCGACCAGCGCCTTGATGCCGGATTCGGCACTACGCAACGGCGTGATCTCGCCCTGCAATTGCTGCATGCGGTCCCTGACCTGTTCGAACCTGCCGAAGGTCGTCTCGAGGCCTTCCAGACGCGTATGACCGCGGTTGAGAAACCCTTCCGTCTCCTCGAGACGAGTATCGAGAGTCTTGCCGGTCTCGTCTTTTTCCAGATCGCCCAGCGCGCGATCGATCAGGGCCTGACGCTCTTTCACTTCGCCGAGCATCGGTTCGATCACGCGCCGCTTTTCGGAAACCGATCCCAATTGCGTGCGCAACGCCTGCTGGCGGCGCCGGATTTCATCGATCCTGCTCTGAAGGTCGACCGCTTCGTTCTGTGCCGCCTGCTCCGACGTCCGCGCTTCGGTCAGCGCCAATCTCTGCTGAACGTCGTCGATGGTTGCGACCGGATCGGTGCCGACCAGATGACGCACCGCGGCGTCAGCGCCGCTTTGCTGCTCGTCGACAGCCGATATCTCGGCACGGATGCCATTCACTCTCTTCTGCAGAATGGCGATGGCCCTGGTCTGCTGCGCGATCCGGTCAGACTGCCAAATCCCCGCGCCGATCAGGAACAAAACAATCGCCGCGATCAAGAGGAGCGCAAGTCTTTGCTCGATCGGCCAGGCGAGGATAGCGTTGAGCAGGTCAGTCGGCGTGACGCCCAGGCTTTGGTGGAGCACAAAGAGTGCGACAACGAGAAGCGCAACATTGACGATCAAGACAATACGCATCGTGACAATTCCTCTAACTTAAAAAAATGCTGCGGACCAAACCGGAACCAACGTCATAGGGAAATCAAAGCTCTGCACAAGGGCATCCACGCAGGCGTTGCGTGTGGTCCAATCAAACATTTGCGAGAACGATGCCCCGGGCGACCACATTTCTCAGACCAGATATCTTAGGGACAATACGCAACGGCTACGAACGACCGGAAGATGTCCGGCCGAAAACCACAACCCGTGCGAAGGAAAGGATGGCGCTCCCTAGCGAAGCGCATCAACCCGGCAATATCAATGGCTTAAGCGATGGTTTGGGGAAATCGGCCCCCATTGACCTGCAAAGCGTTTCCGCTGCGCGCCCCAAACCCTCCTTCCCCATCGTCATAACCGAATGGGAGCGCAACTCGCGCGAGATCGTGCGGGTCGCCCTGGATCAGTACAACGGCGCCTTCACCATCAACGTGCGGGTCTGGTACCGCGACGGCGACGAGTTCAAGCCCGGTCGCAGCGGCCTGACATTGGCGCTGAAACACCTCCCCAAGCTTGCCAGCGGCCTCGCCAACGCCCTTTCGCGGGCGGAGGCGATGGGGATGATCAGCACCGACTGACGACGCGATTTCCGCGATCGTCATCACGATCGCGGGCATATGCCAAGCCCGTCTATCGGGCCACGGTCCGCGAGCATAGCCAAGGCTGATGCGGGCCACCGTGGCATTCGCCGGCCGGCACCGGCACAAGTAGCGTCGTGAGACGCCACAGGAGTGGGCTCCGTATTGCTTGCGACCCACAGACAGCCGCCCAGCTCGTGGATCAGCAAGGCGGTGGTTCCCCGTTGCGATGCAAGGGCACGTAAAGCCGAGACGTAACCCCGGCTGGCCTCAATCGAGGTTGTGTCGATCCATCTATGTGTTCCGACGCCCGGCTCCGTCGCCATGACACATGGCTTGCCCTTCGCGGGGCAAGCTATGGAACCTCTACCACTCACCATCACCATCAACATGGAAACGCAGAGGAAGGGCGCTTGCGAAGCGCGCCCCCATAAGGCGCCGTAGCAAGCAAGCGTCCTTCCTCTGCCGTGCCACGAGGAGAACGACCAACATGCAAGATGCCTATTACCAGTCACCGCACTGGAGGCGACTGCGCCGCTCTGCCCTCAAGCGAGATGGTGGTGTGTGTGTCGTGCCTGGGTGCGGGCAAGTCGCCGTCGTGGTCGACCACATAAAGCGACGACGTGATGGTGGTGCTGATGTGCTCGCGAACGTGAGGTCACTGTGTCGAGAGCACGACAACATGATCAAGGAGCGACCGAATGGAACGCGAGGCAATGCAGGCAAGCTCGTCGTGCGTGGATGCTTTGCCGATGGAACGCCTCGCGACCCATCGCACCCGTGGTTTCGAGGACGCCGGGGGGCGTTCAGACAGTAGGAACTTCGCGGGGGGATCAATCGCGGGGGAGCTTGACGCACACTTACTATCGGAGTGATTTCATGGGCTTAAGAGGAATTGGAGCGAAGCCGGTCGACCGGCAAACTCCACGAAAAAGGGGTCGCCCTCCGCGTGCGATGGCGTGGGAGAAGCCCGGCCTTAGCCGCGCCGAGAGGGTACGTGCGTTCATCGAAACGCTCTCGATCACGTCCGGTATCCACGCCGGAAAACCTTTCAAAATTCGCGAGTGGCAATGGGAGATCATCGAAGCTCTCTACGCCACTGATGCGGAAGGCCGGCGCCGCAAGCGCAAGGCGCTGATCACCATCCCTCGCAAGAACGGCAAGACCCAGCTCGCAGCGGCCCTCGCTCTCTGCCACCTCGTCGGGCCGGAAGCGGAGCAACGCGGCCAGGTCTATTCGGCAGCGGCCGATCGAAAGCAAGCCGCGCTGATCTTGAAAGAGCTGATCGCATTCGTCCGCGCCGACGACAAGCTGATGAAGCGGATCATCATCCGCGAACACAGCAAGACGCTCGAAGACGTGATCACCGGCTCGACTTACGAGGCGTTGTCGAGCGATGCCCGCAAGGCCCACGGATTGAACGTCTCTTTTGCGATTATGGATGAATTGGCGCAATGGCCGAAACGCGATCTCTATGACGCTCTCACGACGGGCGGCGCCGCTCGCGCCGAGCCGTTGTTCGTGACGATTTCGACGCAAAGCCACGACAAAAATTCCGTGATGAGCGAGATGGTGCAATACGGGCAGCGCGTGCTTGACGGCACCATCGTCGACGACACCTTTTTGCCGATCATCTTCGCTGCGCCGGACGACGCAGATCCTTGGGCAGAGGAGACGTGGTTCGCCTGCAATCCGGCGCTCGGCGACTTTCGATCGCTCGAAGAAATGCGAGCGGCGGCGGCCGAAGCCAAGGCACTGCCGGCGCGCGAGCCATCGTTCCGGCTCCTCTATCTCAACCAGCCGGTCGACGCGACGGCGCGCTTTCTGAATGCAAAGGATTGGCACGCGTGCAAGCGCGACATGACGGGCATGTTCGGGCAAATGACGCTCCTCAAGCAGCGATGCATCCTGGGCCTCGATCTTTCGTCGACCACAGACTTGACCGCGCTCACTGCATGGTTTCCGCAGACGCACGATCTCCTTTGCTGGTTCTGGATGCCTCTCGACAATTTGGAGGAGGCCGAGCGGCGGGATCACGTCCCCTACCGGCTCTGGCACCGTCAAGGTTTCATCGAAGCCACGCCCGGTCGCGCGATCGACAAGACTTTCGTGGTTCATCGCATGGCCGAGCTGACTAAAGACTTTGACGTGCAATTCTGCGCGGCCGATCGCTGGCGGCTCGACGAGATACGGCGACTGATGGCTGAGGCCGGCGTGAAGATCGAGCTTATGGAGTTCGGTCAGGGCTGGAAGGACATGGGCCCCGCGATCGACGCGATCGAGACGGCCGTGCTCCGCAAAGAGCTATTTCACCCTGGGCACCCTGTCTTGGATATGTGCGTGGCCAACGCCGTCACGGTCTCTGACCCCACGGGCGCGCGCAAGCTTGTGAAGGCACGGCAGACCGGCAGGATCGACGGCCTCGTGGCCGCTTCAATGGCGATCGGCGCGGCCGTCAAGACCGCGCCGAAAAAGGAAAGCATCTACAGGTCGCGAGGGCTGATCTCGGTCAAGGTTGCTTAAGCGGGCGTCCGCGTGATGCCTCTACCGCAATCTCACAAAGTTCATGCAGGAAGCCGGTCTCCGCAGATGAAAGCTGACGGCACAGACGGCCACCGGGGCCGCGTCTCTTGAACGCTCGGTCGATCATATGGTCGAGCACCATTTCTAGGCCGCGCGATCGAGCACCGTCTTTGATGAGCGCCGCTATGGCTTGACGAGCATAATCACGGCCACGTCGATGATCGACGCAACCCTCCTTGGTAGGATCGTCGTTCCACATCGACGTTCTTTTCCAAAAATCTTCCCAGTCGTCGCACTTTTGCAACGGCAACGTGACAAACGGCAGCGCCAGCAAGGATCGCGAGTGAATGTCGAAGAAAAACGCCCCCGAATTGTCTTCGACGGGGTTGTCGCGTTGGGCAATGCCCTCAAGCGCCTTAGCGTTGTAGCGGGACGAGATGTCTATGACGTTGCTCATGTTGCATCCTTCCTGTGCGTTGAAAACGCCAAGGCGGGAGCAACCGCGCGACTCGTGCTAAATTGGGATTGGTCATCGGACGGCCCGCCTATGGCTGTTCGGTTGACAAGTCGGTCGGGGTGTTACCAGCACCCCGGCCGGCGCCTATACTACCACTGATTTGCAAAAACGATAGGGGCCGGCAATGGCAAAGGAATTAAATATCAGGTTGTTCAAGCGCGGCCGTTCTGCGATGGGCGAGGACGGCTATTGGCACGCTGGCTACGACTACACGCTTTCAGAGTTTGGCGGAGTGTTGCCTAACGTCGGCGACAACATCGTGCCCTTCCTAAGCGGCATTGTCGATGCGACCGAGCATAAAGTTTATACGGTGGAGAGCCGGTTTTTTCGGCCAGCCGATAACCCCAACCACTTCATCAGCGTCGGGCTGGTTGTCACCGAACGCGATGGCGAGGCATTTGAACAGCATCTAATCGTCGGTGGGGGCTGACGCTCTTTGCAGCGGCTCGAAAATCTTTGACAGATTGAGCAGCACTCCCGTGTTTGCGGGAGCCATCAGCGCCGATAGCACCTGATCATTTTGCTGTGCCAGCAGCGGATCAAAGGCGTCGGCGCCGATCCTCAGATACCCGATGTTGAAAGGGTGGCCCTCCTCACGGGGGATCAGCAGAGCAAATATCGCGGGCGCGCCTGCAAGCGCGGCCTCGTAGTGCGGATGAAGGAAGCCCGCCGACGTGCGCTTCTTATCGTCAACGCCGTAGACCAGTTGATCATAGAAGCTGCGATCTGCGTCGATCAGGTCGCGAATGCTTGCGAGCGGCAAGCGAAGCTTGTTCATTGCCGATGCCAGAAGCGCGTACTTGCGCTCTCCAAACAGCGGCTCGGCGGGATAGTAGCGACGATTGCCGCGACCTTTGCGGTCTGACGTGCGAAGCGGCTTTAGAATGCCGATGTCCGTCCAATGGTTGATCGTCCGAGCGGTCTCACCTGTGTCGGCGACCAGGGTGCTCAACGTCACGCTTTTCATGGCCATTTTCGTCGCTCTTGACACTTAATCCGCAATACGTGTATAAGCTGTTTCGGCCTTCTTAGTCAAGGCTCCGTACCGCGTACATCACCCGGCCCGTCGTGAGACGCGCCTTTCCCCGTGCGGCGATGCCGCCAGAAGGAGCTTTTTTCTATGCTCAAGCTACACGAGCTACAGGAAGCGCGCGCAGCGGCCGTGGCGGCCATGCGCGCGCTCAGTGACAAAGCGGAAACCGAGAAGCGGGACTTGACCGCTGCCGAGGATACCGAGTTCTCCACCCACAAGAGCACGATCGCCGATCTCGACAAGAAAATCGGCCGGGCTCAAGCCCTCGCCGATGCCGAGCGCAGCGCGCCCGCGATCGTGCACGGCCGTCTCGGCGATGGTGCCTACGAGGAACGTGCGCGAGATTTTTCGATTGTGAAGGCAATCCGCGCCATGCTTCCTCGCGATCTCGGCGGCGGCGATGTGGACGCCGGCTTCGAGCGCGAGATCAGCACCGAAGTCTCGAAGCGTAGTGGCCGAAAGTTTGAAGGCCTCGCCGTTCCCGATCAGGTGTTCATGCAGGAGAAACGCACCTTGCTCGTCGGCAGCTCTGCCGCCGATCTCATGGGGCCCGTGCATCGTGCGGACCTGTTCATTGACCGGCTGCGCAATCAGCTTGTCTGTGCACAGCTCGGCGCCACCTACCTCGACGGCCTCGTCGGCTCGCCGGTCGACATTCCCCGACAGACCGGATCGAGCACGGCACAGTGGGTCGGCGAAGATGGCTCGCTGACGGAAACCGACGCCAGCTTCGACGACGTGACGCTGACGCCCAAGACCGTCGGCGCGATGACTTCCTATTCGCGCCGCACCTTGCTCAACACCTCGCCCTCGATCGAGCAAATCGTCCGCAACGATCTCGCCGCAATCATCGCGAGCGCGATCGACGTGAAGGCGATGACGGGCGACGGGTCGAGCAACACCCCGACCGGCATCTTGCACGCCTCTGGCGTGAACGATACCGGCGCCGGCGCCGCGATTACGTGGGACGAAATCCTCAACTTCATTGCGCTCGTCGAGGGCGACAATGCGCTCGGCGGCTCGCTGGGCTGGGCGATGAACCCCTACGTGAAGAAGAAGCTGCGCAGCACCGTCAAGGTGGCGACGACGGATAGCGTGATGTTGATGCAGGAGCCGAATAGCCTCGCAGGTTATCCGGCCGTGTCGACCAACGCTCTGCCCGGCTCGGCACCCGGCACTACGGCGAGCTTCGTGGTCGGCGGCACCATCATCTTCGGTGATTGGTCGCAGCTCCTCGTCGCCTCGTGGACGGGCGTCGACATTCTTATCAACCCTTATGAGACGACGGCCTATGCCAAGGGTCGCGTCATGGTGAGGGCAATGAAGGATGTCGATGTCGCCGTGCGCCACGGCGAGGCCTTCGCCTTCGAGGATGGCGTTACCACGTAACGGAGGCGACCATGACGATCGAACGTCGGGTCGCAATCGAGCTTCGGGCCGCGGGAGACAAAAAGTCTCCCCGGCTTGTAGGCCACGCGGCCGTATACAATTCGCCCTCTCAAGACCTGGGCGGCTTTACCGAGATCGTGCTGCCGGGTGCGTTCACCCGGACGCTCAAGACAGATCGCGACCCACTCGCCCTTGTCCAGCACATGCCGCAGCTCGTGCTCGGCCGGCGCTCGGCTGGCACCCTGCGGCTTCAAGAAGATCAACGCGGCCTCGCCTTCGATATCGACGTGCCGGACACCACGGCCGCCCGCGACTTGCTTGTCAGTGTCGAGCGCGGCGACGTGCGCGGCGCGAGCTTCGCCTTTTCCGTTCCGGCTGGCGGCGACCGCTGGGAGGTGCGCGGCGATAAGGTGGTGCGCGAGCTGATCGACGTGGACTTGCACGAGATCACCGTCACGGCACAGCCGGCCTATCTCGACACGTCCGTGGCCCGCCGCTCCTACGAATTGAAATTCGCACCGACGCCGCGCCTTCGCGCGCTGCGCCGCTTTTTGGAGACGGTGTGATGGAAGCCACCACGATCAGCACCGAGAAGCGATCAGCGCCAACCACTTGGGATTTGCTTAGGACCGGCGGCGACTTCGGCTCAGACGCGGGCGTGTACGTGTCGCCCTACCTCGCCGAGAATTTGTCCGTGGTTTTCGCCGCCGTGCAAGTGATCTCCGAGACGGTCGCCATGCTGCCCTTGCATCTCTATCGCAAGGCCGGTGACGGCGACCGAACCGAAGATCCGTTGCATCCGGTCGCGCAGCTCTTTGGTGGAGACCCCAACGATCGGCAGACGGCCTCCGAATTTATCGAGATGATGACCGCGCATTGCCTTTTGCGCGGCAACTCCTACGCGGAGATCGTGCGCGACGGTCGCGGCGCCCCGGTAGGCCTTGTGCCTTATCACCCGGACCACGTTTCGGTTGTCCGCATCCCTCGCACCGGCCGCTATGCCTATGACGTGTCGCTGCCCGAAGGCGGTACCAGGCGCTTGCTGCCCGAGGAAATGTTGCACCTGAAAGACCGCACCGACGACGGCGTGGTCGGCAAATCGCGCCTCGCCCGTGCGCGGGAAACCTTCGGCTCGGCGATCGCCACCGAACGCTACGCGGCCAGCACGTTCCGCCACGGCGCCAGCATGTCCGGCGTGCTTTCCCACCCGGAAGCCCTAGGCGACGAGGCGGCCGATCGGCTTCGCAGGAGCTTCGAGCAGACCTACAGCGGCAGCGACAATGCCGGCAAGGTCGCCGTGCTCGAGGAGGGCCTTAAGTGGCAGCAGGTTTCCGTGTCGCCCGACGACGCGCAAATGCTCGAGAGCCGGAAATTCTCCACGATGGCTCTCGCGCGCATCTATCGCGTTCCGCCTCCCGTGCTCGGCGACTTCGAGGGCGGCAATTACAGCTCAATCTCTGAGGTTGGCCGCTGGTTCTACAGCCACACGATTATGCCTTGGCTGAATAAATGGGAGCGGCTGATCGAGCGCAGCCTTCTCTCTTCGCTCACGCGACGGTCGCTTGAGGTTGAGTTCGATTGCGACCTGCTTTTGCGGGGCGACATGTTGACGAGGTTTCAGAGCTACCGCATCGCTCGTGAGATCGGCGTCTATAACGCCAATGAGTTGCGGCGTTTCGAGAAACAGAACAAGCGCACCGACCCGGCCGGCGCCGAGTATTTCGCGCCGGCAAACATGGCGCAGGAGCAGACGGGCCAGCCCGTCGCCGATCGCGGTGGGGGCGATGATGCAAAAGAATAACGCTAGCCACGTTGGCAGCTTCTCCCGTCTGTGCATGGCGGGTCTTCACTGCCGAACGGCTGGGACAACACGGGCAGTGTCCCGCTTCTCATGTCCAGCGAAAAACCCCCTGAGCCGGCGGCGGGCCCCTTTCACCCGCGCGGCCGGCATCTTCATTCGAGGTGCAACATGATCACCGTAACGACGCCTGCTACCAATCTAAACTTGGTCGACATTTCAGTGGTCCGCGACTTGCTCGGCGTCGTCGGCAATGACGAGGACAAGGCGCTCGAAGGTTTTGTCGCTCGCGCCTCCGACGTGATCGCCCGGCATTGCCGGCGCGTTTTCGGGAAAGAGACAATCGAGGAAACGTTCCGGCCCGATCAATGTCTCGCCGAGTTGATCCTGTCGCGCTTCCCCGTCGTGTCGATCGGCTCGATCTCCGAAAACGGTACCGCGTTGTCGACTGACGACTACGAGGTCGACAAGGACAGGGGGCTCGTCATGCGATTGCATGGCCCCCGGCCTTGTTATTGGTCGACGAGCAAGACGATCGTCACCTACGTCTCTGGCTACGATCTCCCGGCGCAGGCGCCTCAAGGCTTGCAGCAAGCGTGCCTTCAACTCGTGAAGGCCTATTACCTCGGCGCCGATCGCGACCCGATGATCCGCTCGGAGAGCGTCACCCCCATGTCGAGCGCGTCATATTTTGGCGGCTCTGACTATCTGCCGCCCGATGTGATCGGGCTTCTCGGTCAATTCCGCAATCTCCGAATGAGGTAAGACGCCATGAACCAGGGCACGTTCGATCTCGGCTCCGTTGCCATCACGGCCGCCGTCACAAATCAGGTGATCACATCCGGCGTCTCCGCAGCCGGCGTGGCGCAACCCTTCCTCGATCGCTTCGAGGGCATGGAGGCGTTGGCCATCTATGTCGGTTTCACCTACGGCAGCGGCGGCACGACCGCTGTGCTCAAGGTGCAGACAACCTTCGACGACGTGGAATGGATCGACGTTGCGCGCTTCGATTTTGCCACTTCGAGCGGATCGAAGGTCGCGAACCTTTCCGCCTTGCTCTCGAAGGCGATCACGGCCGTCGCGGCGCTCTCTGCGGAAGGCGTTAACGACGGCGTTCTCAGTGGAAAGCTGCGAGCCGTGTTGACCACGACCGGCACCTACGCCGCCAACACCTCGATCAAATGCCGCGTGGAGGCGCGCTGATGCGCGCGGCCGGCATCAAATCGCAATATCGGCGGACCATCGACCGCCACGGTGAGGCCGTTGTCTTTCGTCGCTTCACCGGAAGCGGTCCCAATCGACCGCAGGTCAACGTTGAGATCAGGGGGCGCGTCACCGGCTACGACCCTCAAGACATGATCGCCGGCATTCAACAGGGCGACCGCAAGGTGCTCGTGCTGGCCGCAGACTTGATCGCGAATAATATCGGCACCGTCACAAATGCCGACTTCATAGTGGTGCGCGGCCGGCAATGCGCGATCTTCTCGATCGACGACAGCACGCACCGGCTCGGCGCTCAACTCATCGCCTATGAACTCGGAGTGCGAGGCTGATGTTTCCGGTCGATCTCTGGCGCGGCGAAAGGTGCTTCATTCTCGGCGGCGGCGCGAGCTTGACCGCCGAGATTGCGGAGCGCGTGCGCGGCCACGGCAAGACCATCGTGCTCAACTCGACGGCGCGCATTGCGCCTTGGGCGGATGCCCTATTCTTTCACGACTACCCGTGGTTCCGAGATCACCGGCCGGTGGTCGACACTTTCGCCGGGATGGTGATCACCTCGTCGGAACGCGCCGTCAAATACAAGACATGGTATGAGAAGACCTGGGCTCGGCCGCCGATCGTCCAGGCGAAGCCGCTTTCGTCCGGCCATCACGCCGTCGACATTGCGGTGGCGCTGGGCTGCAAGTCGATCGTGTTGCTCGGCTATGACTGCCGCCTTGTCGACGGCCGATCGCACAATCACGGCGACTACAACGACGGCAAGGGCCGCGCCTACCCCGTGTTCCTGCCCATGTGGAAAGAGTACCCGGCCCGCGTGGCGGCCGCCGGCGTTACCGTGCTCAACGCCACGCCGGGCTCTGCGATCGAGGTTTTCCCGACGGTCTCGCTTGACGAGGTGCTGGCATGAGCCGACAGGTCGCACTCCCCCCAACCCTCGCCCCACGCTTGATAAATCGGGAAGCAGCGGCGGCCTATGTATGCGTTTCCCCGAACACATTTGACCGGATGGTGGATGAAGGCAAAATGCCGCCTGCGAAGCGGCTCGGCGAACGACGAATAGCCTGGGACGTGCGCGCGTTAGATATCGCAGTCGATCAGCTCCCGGCTGATGTCAGTGGACCGGGAGACGAAACGTGGAGTGATGTGGATGCCCCGCAAGCTGCCGCCGCACGTTGAGCGCAACCATGTCAAGGGCCACACCTACCTCTCGTTTCGACGAGGCAAGGGGCCGCGCGTCCGCTTGCCAAATGATCCGACGAGCGATGACTTTTTGCAGGCCTACAAGGCGGCCTTGCTCGGCGAGCCCGCACCATCCCGAAATCGTTTCGTGCATGCAGCACCCGGCACGATCGCGGCGCTCGTGGCGTCCTACATGAAAAGTGCCGAGTACATCGGTCTGCGAGACACAAGCAAAGCGGGATATAACACGCGGCTTGAAACGATCCGAACCGAACATGGCCACCGCACCATCGCAGGGCTTTCGCGCGAGCGCATCGTCACCGGCATTCTGCAGCCATACGCTGATCGCCCCGGCGCGGCGCTCGACACGATCAAAAAGCTCCGCATCTTGATCCGTCATGCCATCAACATCGGCTGGCTAAAGCACGATCCATCGCTCGGCATTAAGCGACCGAAGATCCAAAAAATTCGGTCTTGGACTGATGACGAGATCGAGCAATTCAAACGGCGATGGCCGATCGGCACAAGGCAACGCACCGCCTTTCATCTATTCCTCAATCTCGGTCAGCGGCGCTCTGATGTCGTGAAGATGGCACAAACGCACATCACGCCAGAGCGCAAGATCAGGATCAAGCAGCAGAAGACCGGCCGCGAATTGCTGATACCGTTGCACCGCGACACGATCGAGGCGCTTGACGCCTTCGAGATGCAGCACATCGTCATCATCACGACTGCCTACGGCAAGCCGTTCACGGTCGACGGTTTCAGTGGATGGATGCGCGATGCGATCTCCAAGGCGGGACTGCCTCTCGGTTGCAAGCCACACGGTCTGCGGAAAGCTGCAGGGCGCTTGCTCGCCGAAGCGGGCTGCACTGCGAAGATGATCATGGCGATCCTCGGACACACGACGCTCGCCGAGGCGGAACGCTACACAGAGGAAGCCGATCAAGCCGGTCTTGCGGTCGACGCTGTGATCAAGCTCGAAGGACACAACGCGAACAGGTTTGCCCAAACCGCTTCGAGAGGTTTGGGGAAAGTCGTCAAAACGAAAGGAAAATCAAAGTGAAAGCGAACACCTTGGCGCTCCCTAGGGGAATCGAACCCCTGTTTCAGCCTTGAGAGGGCCGCGTCCTAACCGCTAGACGAAGGGAGCGTCGTGGGTCTGAGATAGCCGCGAATGCCGCGGGGCGCAAGCCGATCCCGGACCCGGCTCGCCGGCGCCGTGCCAGGACCGAGAGGCTAGGATCCTGGCGGCCCGCGCCGTATCGCCCCACTCACACTATCCCTCGCACGCGGGCCCCGCTCGATGCGTCAGGTCAGTTCTTGCGGTCGATAAAGCGCTCGGAGCCCTTGCCGGTGTCCTTCTTCACGTCGGCGCAAATCTGCCTCAGCGCCTGCCATTCCGCATCGGTCAGGATCGGCGGGCCGGTCTCCCCGCGATCGTCCTTTTTCATGCGCTCCAGCCGGTCGGCGCTGAGCGGGTGGCTGTCGATCACGGTGGCCACTTTGCCGCCGCCGGTGATCCGCACCAGAAACTCGCCCATCGGGCGCGGCGAGCGGCCGAGCCCGTTCATGGCCTTGACGGTGAAGGCATCCGCGCGGCTCTCCGCCTCGCGCGAATAGGACGCGTTCGCGATCGAACGCGCCGCGAACAGCACGGCCGAGCCGCCGGTCACGTCGCCGAACAACAGGCCGATTAGAAACGACGAGCCGCCGGTCTGGATGATCTTGCGCAGGCCGTCGCGGTTCTGCGCGTGGCCGAGTTCGTGCGCCATCACGCCTGCGACTTCGTCCACATTCCTGGCGCGCTGCAGCAGCCCGTCGAGCAGATAGATCTTGCCGCCCGGCAGCGCATAGGCGTTGGTGATGCTCGACGACAGCACATGCGCCTCCAGCGGCGCATCGAAGCCGCCCGCGTCCTTGATCTTCGCCATCATCTTGTCGAACGCCGCCTGGCCGTCGGGACGCGCGCAGATGTCTCCACCGAACACCGCCTTGGCCTGCCGGTCGACCGCCTCGCCGATCCGTTTCTCCACCGCAAACGGCACAAGCGGCGCCAGCCGGTCGGCCAGCAGCGGAATGCCGTAGACTGTCACCAGCACGATCGAGACCGCGGCCGCGAGCGACCAGGCCACGATGCGGCCGGTCTGGGCGCCGCCTCGTCCGGCATCGAGCTTCGGACAGCGTGACGCGACCGCAGCGGCCGCGTCGGGATCGGCAATTTCCAGCCGCGCCAGCGGCAGCGCGCTGGTGCAGAAAAGCCGCAAACGCTTGGCTCCGTCCGCGCGCCGGACGTCGGCATAGGGCCAGGTCGCAACAACCGCGCCGTCCTCCACGATCGCGAGCGCATCGCCGAAGCGCAGCGTGACGGCGCGCTTGCGATTGGAGGTGCCGTCATAGAAGACGGCTGTGATGTCTTGCGCCTGCCTGTCCTGCATCTGTGTATCGGTCATTGCGCGACACCCAAACTCCGTTCATCCCCGCGCAAGCGGGGATCCAGTGTTTCTGGCTCTGGGTCCCCGCTTTCGCGGGGACGAACGGATAGGTTGATCAAACCTGAAACTCGGATATGGCGTCAAAACCCGCCGATATCCAGGCTGTCCGCGAAGCCCTCGCCGATCGCGCTCGCGGCGTCACCCATCACCGCAACATTGTCGGCCGCCGCGATGTTGTGAACCACGCTGGTCTCCGCGACCTTCGCCCACAGATCCCGCACCAGATAGATGCGGATGATCACGTTGAGCGCGAGCGCCGCCGCCAGATATCCCACGCCCATGCCGATCAGAATGGCCGGATGGCTCATCACCGCGGCGATTTTGGTCTCGCCTTCGAGGCCGCTGCCGACGGTGGCATGGCCGAAGCCGAACACCGCAGCGAACCACATCGCCATCAGCAGGAAGGCCAGGCACAGCCAGCCGATCACCTTCCAGTACAGGCCCATGAGATCGGCGATATCGAGATCGTTCTCGAACCGCACCGCGCCGAAGCGCAGGCCGTTCAACCACCAGCGCCATTCGATCGCCTTGTACATCGCGTAGAAGAACGGCAGCGGAAAGATCAGAAAGGCCGAAGGCCACATCAGCAGCCACAGCCACCAGGCCTGCTTGAAGAACTGCCCCGCATTTCCCTCGAACGATCCCTGCAGCGTACCGTACGAGGTGTAGCGCATCTTGAAGCGCTCCAGCGCAGCGGCGCGCCACGGCAGCGCCAGGCCAAGCGTGGTCCACACCAACAGCGTCCACAAAGCCGCGCGCCAGGCATAGGCCCAGCCGGAGCCGCCCATGTTGAAGCGCACGCCGCGCCAGATCGTGCGCGTCATGCGATAGCGCCGCGCGCGGTAGAGCGCGAATTGCGTGAACAGATACAGGAACGCGATCAGCGGGATCGAGGCGAAGGCCTGCAAGCGTTCGGCTTCGAGGCCGGCGAAGAAATACGCCACATAGACCGGCACCAGAATCGCCATCGCCACCAGAAAGCCGAGCAACAGCTCCTTCGCGGAGCCGGTATATTCGGCGGCATCGCCATGCACTTCGGTGTGCGACCACAGATATCGGCGGATGTCGGTCGCGAGCCAGAAGCGATAGAAGCCGAGCGTGATCAGTTCGAGACCCGCGCCGCGCATGACCAGCTTGCGGAATTCGCCGCGTTCGCCAGTGAAGGCGATGCCTTGCGGGGTGGGCGCCGACGAGCCCGCTTGGTCGCTGCCAAGTCCGCTATCAAGTTCGCTACCAAGTTCGCTAACTTGGCCTTGCGGAATCAACGGCACCGAAAACGGCTTGTGCATCGCGACCACGCGCTCCTGATCGGGCCCGGATTCGGGCCGCGGGGATTCGGGCGGGCTTTCTCCCGCAGGGGTTACGCCCCCGTGCATGCGTCGTCACTCGTGAGGAAAGGGTTCAAGCGGGGGAAGGATTAAACGGAATGGTTGACGCTTTGTAGGCGGGATGACGCGAAGGCTGCTCATTTTGCGCTCGGTGAACTGCTTTGCCCAGTCTCCGGGTCGTCCGCCGCACGGTTTTCGCGGGGAGAACATCGACCTGACGACGCAATCCCGTTCATGGATTGCTTCGTCGCGCGGCGCGCTCCTCGCAATGACGGCGAAAGACGACAACCCGTCATTGCGAGGACTGCGAGGCGAAGCCGAAGCAGAACGAAGCAATCCAATTGTGATCGCACATGCGAACAAGCTTCCGCAAAGAACGGAACTGCTCTAGTCGAAATGATTGAATTGGATTGTCGGCGAAACAGCGCGGTTCGCTGATGGTCAGCCCGCTGCCGTCTGTGAGGAACGCGCTAGCGCTTCTTTTTCTTTTTCGCGACCGGGGTCTTTTTCGCCGCCGGCTTCTTGCTCGCCAGTGCCTTGACCTCGGCATCCGGAGCGCCGGCATCGCGGGCGAGGCGAGCGGCCTTGAGCGCAGCCATGCGATCGACCGCAGCGTCGTGCTGCGAGCGGTATTCCTTCATCGCGGCCACTTTATCCGCGTCGGTCTGCTTTTCAGCCATGATCCCTCCCCTCTGTGCCGGACATTCGTTTCTGCCTTTCGCGGGGAATTAGGTACGAAGGGCAGAGATCACGGCGACGCTACTTGAGCGTCGCCGTCAAAAAAAGCGGGCCTTGCCAGTACATCCGTGGCGAAAGGCCCGCTCTATGTTGCCCTTAGGCGGCCTTCAGATTGTCGGCCGAGGACTTGCCGGTCTTGCGGTCAGCACGGACCTCGAACGAGACCTTCTGGCCTTCGTTCAGGCCATGCATGCCGGCGCGTTCGACGGCGCTGATATGCACGAAAACATCCTGTCCACCGTCGTCCGGCTGGATGAATCCGAAGCCCTTGGTTGCGTTAAACCACTTCACGGTTCCCGTCTGCATGGGAGCCTATCCTTATATATGCGTGTATAGAGCCGCGCGTGAACGCGGCCGGTTCGATTCGAGATTTTGAGGTGAATGTCGTTGTCAGGCGCGTCTTAGCGCGACGGGCCACGTATTCGGCCGAAAGCTCTCGAACCACCCATATAGGGCAGTCGCCCCAAAAAAGCAACCGCACGATGGTGCGGCAAGATGGGCGCCAGTTTTCGGCGTGTTCGGTTCAAATGCGATCGGTGCGTCTGCACGTATATGGCTTCGAACCAAATAGTCGCGCGGCGGTCAGCGTAAAGCCGTATCCGCCGGGCCGGAGATGACATCGCCTCGCGCGCCGCGCCGCCGCCAATAGCGGGCACGCAGGCGGGGCGCGATCCACCACGCCAGTGGAAGCGCCAGAATGGCACTCGCAATCACCACCACCGGCAACAGCGTCATCGCCTGTTGCTGCAGCGGCGTCGCCAGCACCAGCACGGCGCCGATGCCGAACAGCACACCCTGGATCATCAAATAGATCAGCACCGCTATGGTGAGACGGCTGGACATCGGAACCTCCGGACCACGGTCGTTCCGGGCTAACGGTGACGGCGTGCCGAAGTTCCGCACGGGCTGGCCGGCTATCCGGTGCGTTCAGCACACAAGGATGCGGCGCTCAGAGGACGATGGAACTCACGCTTGCTTCGGCCAGTCCGCCAGCGTCGCATCGAGGCCCGCGGCCAGCACATCGGGCATGAACAGCATCACGCAATTGCCGCCGGCATCGATGACCGGGCGGACGCCGTACTTGTTCACCGGACATCCCGCCGACTTGCCGAGCGTGCGTGCCAGCTGCAGCAGCCGGAACGCGATGTCGCGCACTTTCTCATGGTCGCCGCGGCGCGGCAGTCCGACCGATACCGCCAGATCGGAGGTGCCGATCTGGGTGGCGTCGCAGCCCTCGGCGAGCATGATCTCGCGCGCATGTTCCACACCGCGCACGGTCTCGATCAGCGCAAAATAGAGCATGGTGTCCGCATCGCCGGGATGGATCTCTCTCATCAGCGCGCGGACGCCTGCGATCTCCTCAGGCGTTTCCACATCCGGCATGATGAAGCCGTCAATGCCGCACCCGAGATAGCGGCGCAGCACACCGAAGTCCTTCGACCAGGGACGCAGCAATGCCAAGGCGCCGCCGGCATGCGCGGCGCGAACCAGATCGGGGATGCGTTCCACGTCGGGACCGGCATTCTCGCAATCGAGAAAGATGTAGTCGAAGCGCGGCGCGAGCGCGGCCACGAGATCAGCGGACGAGAATTTCGGCGCGATGCCGATGACGAAATCGCGACGCGCGAGCCGGGCTTTCAGTGCGGCACGGAGTTGGGTCATGAAGACCTGCCAGGAATGCGTTGCCCGGACTCCCTCCCCCTGAAAGGGGGAGGGTTGGGGTGGGGGTCGATCTTAGATCGGAATGCGGAAAACATGACCCCCACCCGGTTGCCTCAGCTTCGCTTCGGCAACCGACCTCCCCCTTTCAGGGGGAGGTACAAAATCGAGGAGGCGGCGCGCGCCGTCGTTACGTGATCAGCCCCTGCGCTTGCGGAACGCCTCGATCACCTCGGGCACCGCGTCGTCGTTCATCGGCGCCATGATATGCGCGCCGGCGACGCCGGGGATTTCGGAAATCTCCATCAGGTAATCGGTGAGGATCGCCTTGCCTTCGGCGACCGGATCGGCAGCCGCCTCCATGCGGTCGATCATCGCGTCCGGCACGACCGAGCCGAACAGCTTGTCCTTGATCCAGCGCGCCGACTTCGCCGAGCGGAACGGCACCACGCCAATGATCATCGAGAGGCCGGGCAGAACGCCCTCCTCCTTCAGCCGCTGGGTGTAGCGGCGCAGCACGCCGGAATCCATGCAGAACTGGGTCTGCGCGAAGCGCGCGCCGCCCTCGACCTTGCCCTTCAGGCCAACCGGCTTCCAGTCCGGCGCGGGATCGACCGGCGCGTCGGCGGCACCGAGGAAGAAATCGGCCTTGCCGCCGATCTTCTTACCGGAAGGCAATTCGCCGGCATCGCGCATGCGGGCTGCGGTGGCGAGAAGCCCGCGGGCATCGAGATCGAAGACCGGCTTGGTCTCGGGCTGGTCGCCCTGGGTCGGATCGTCGCCGCGCAACGCGAGCAGGTTTCGGACGCCCATGGCGGCGGCGCCCATCAGCGCGCCCTGCAGCCCAAGCCGGTTGCGGTCGCGGCAGGTGAGCTGGAGGATGGGCTCGATCCCATTCATCAGCAAAAGGGTGGCGGCGGTCACCGAATCCATGTGAGCGCGTGCACCGGCACCGTCGGTGACGTTCACCGCGTCGGCAAGCCCGCGCAGCGGCAGCGCCTTCTCGAGAAGGTCGTTCTTGTCGCAGGACACCGGCGGGGTGATCTCGGCAGTGAGGACGAATTTGCCGGATTTCAGCGCGTCTTCGAGACGCGCAACATGATCGGATGACATACGGGACCACGCATTCATGAGAGGAGCGATGCCGGTAGAGGCCTCAATCGGTTGGCTGCGTCAAGCGTGGGCAGCGGCGCGCGCTCCCACCATCGCATCGAGTTGGCGCAGGATCTCGTTGCCCATCTCCACCGTCGAAACCGGTGGATGATCCGGCAGCGCAATATCCGCCGTGCGCGCCCCGTCCGCGATCGCCCCGATCACCGCCGTCTCCAGAAAATCGGCCTCGTCCGGCCGCAGGAACGTATGGCGCAGGCACATCGCAAAGCTCAGGATCGCGCCGCAGGGATTGGCGATACCCCGACCCGCAATATCCGGCGCACTGCCATGAATCGGCTCATACAAGGCGCGATGGCGTCCCTCGCCGCCCGCATACATGCCGTTCATCGAGGCCGACGGCAGCATACCGATCGAACCCGCCACCGCGGCTCCGATATCGGACAGGATGTCGCCGAACAGATTCTCCATCAGCAGCACATCGAACTGTGCGGGCGCGCGAACGAGTTGCATCGCGGCATTGTCGACGAACAGATGCGACAGCGCGACGTCGCCGTATTCGGTATCGTGGAGAGTCTGAACCACCTCGCGCCATAGCCGGCTTACTTCCAGCACATTGCTCTTGTCGACCGAGCAAAGGCGACCACCGCGGGCACGCGCCAGTTCGAACGCGGCGCGCGCGATCCGCTCGATCTCGAGCTCGCTGTAAACCATTGTGTTCACACCGCGCCGCACGCCATCGACCGTCTCTATCCCGCGCGGCTTGCCGACATAGATGCCGCCGGTCAGTTCGCGCACGATCACGAGATCGGTGCCGCGCAGCAATTCGGGCTTGAGCGGCGACACTGCGGCGAGAGCGGGAAATGCGCGAACCGGCCGCAGATTGATAAAGAGGTTCAACTCCACCCGCATGCGCAGGAGCCCGGTGCCCTCACGCACGCCGGGAATGGTGTCGTATTCCGGCGACCCGATCGCACCGAACAGGATCGCGTCCGCCGCTTCGATTTCGTCCCAGGTCTCGTCACGCAGGACCGAGCCATGCGCGTGCCAGGCCGGTATGCCGAACAATTCCTCGCGCAGATCGATGTCGAGACCGCGTTTGGTCGCGAACCATTCCACCACCCGGCGCGTCTGCGCCAGAATGTCCGGTCCGATGCCGTCGCCGGGCAGGATCAGGATGCGCTTGCGCGCCGTCGTCCTCATTGCGCTCATCTCTACGCTGCCGCACGCGCGGTGAAGGCCGGCATCACCTCGCGTGCGAACAGACTGATCGAATGCGACGCCTGCTCGAACGACAGGTGGCCGAACATCATCTGACCGAGCACATAATTGACACCGCTTTCCGTCTGCAGCCGGCCGACATAATCGCGCACCGTCGCGGGCGTGCCGGCGACGCCATGTCCGATCGCCTCGAGTTCGTCCCAGGTCTCGGGATAGACCGGGTTGAGCACGAACGGAACGCCGGAACGCTTCCACAGCATCTCGATCGCTTCGCGCCAGATCGCATAGGCCGGGCGTGCCATATCCTTGGCGTCGCTGTCGCTGTCCGCGACGACGATATGACGCGTGATGCCCATCATCGGAATCTCGGCGGGATTGCGGCCGAGTTCTGCCCAGTCCTTTCGATAGCGATCGGTGATCGCGCGCGCACGCACGGCGGGTCCGAGCGACACCACGTTGACGGCATTCGGCGCCGCCCAGCCGACCGCATCGGCATTCGGCGCACCGTACCAGATCGGCGGATGCGGCCGTTGCACCGGCTTCGCCTGAACCAGGTAATCCTTGAAATTGTAATACTGGCCCTCGAAATTCAGAATGTCGGACTCGCAGGCCTTCATGATCACGGCATAGGCCTCGTGATACATCGCCGGTGCATGCGCCGGATCGACCCCGTAGCGCTGGTGCTCGACCAGGGCGGCACCGCGGCCAACCCCGAACATCAGGCGTCCGTTGCTCATGTGATCGAGCATGCAGACTTCCTCGTAAACGCGCAGCGGGTGATACATCGGCAAAACGTAGACCAGCGGTCCGATGCGAAGCCGCTTGGTGCGCTGGATCGCGGCCGACACGAACACACTCGGCGAGGGAACCCAGCCGAGCGGCGTCGAATGATGCTCGGCCATGTGGAAGCCGTAGAAACCCTCGCGGTCCATCACTTCAAGGAGCCTGAGCCGCCGCTCCAGCATCTCCCCCAGCGGAGATCCGTCGGCGTCGAGATGATCGAAAATTCCAAAACTCAGCACCAGATGCTCCCCAGTATTCTTGATTGATCGGCCGCCACGAGCGCTTGCAGACAAACTCAAACGCCCCGCGAGTTCAAGCTTGGTGCGCGCATGGCGCCATGCCGGAGGCGCGAGAGCGGCGGCTTCAGAGGGGTCACGCTCGCGTGACGGCGGCAAAACCTCATCCTCGCCTTGAACCGGATGCGGCCCGGACGCGACCCATACATATCAGGGACGCGATACCCGCTCCCGACACAGACAAACAGGGGACTTCGCCATGATCCGCAACACCGTTCTCGGCCTCACCGCTGCTGCCGCTCTCGCCGTTGTGGCGCTGGCGCCGACCACCGCCTCCGCCGGCTATTATGGCCATGGCTACGGCTACAAGTCCTACCACTACGCCCCGTCCTACTCGTATGGCCACAGCTACGGCTACAAGTCGCACGGCTACGGCTACAAGTCCTACGGCTACGGCCACCGCTCCTACGGCTACTAAGATTTCGCCGATCCCAGGCAGCAAGCCCGGCCTCCCAGGAGGCCGGGCTTTTTCGTTTGTTGCGCGGGCCGGTTCGCCACGCGTCTGCGGCGCATGGCCCTTGTCGGTTGCCGCTTGCCGGCTGGTCACGCCCGCGTGAGACGGTGGAAACCTCATCCGCGGTTTGAACCAAACCCGCCCCGGACGCGACCCATACATATCAGGGACGCGATACCCGCTCCCGACACAGACAAACAGGGGACTTCGCCATGATCCGCAACACCGTTCTCGGCCTCACCGCTGCTGCCGCTCTCGCCGTTGTGGCG